>Ga0210242_100138_pt1 | contig 56557 bp, 28 predicted proteins | sample ChrtobMeP5a_16mM_FD_155445 | JGI IMG/M metagenome (GOLD analysis project Ga0210242, IMG submission 155445) | Chrysochromulina tobin associated microbial communities from unialgal haptophyte culture, Seattle, Washington, United States - P5a_16mM | ecosystem: Host-associated > Algae > Haptophytes >... | reverse complement strand
CCAGCGCTCCTTGCAAACCCAGGATTCCGAAATTCCCGATTCCACTTCCGGCCCCCAGCGCTCCTTGCAAACCCAGGATTCCGAAATTCCCGATTCCACTTCCGGCCCCCAGCGCTCCTTGCAAACCCAGGATTCCGAAATTCCCGATTCCACTTCCGGCCCCCAGCGCTCCTTGCAAACTCGCTAACCTTGGCTAATTCCCAGATTCCTAATTCCAGTCCCGGCCCCGAAAGGCCCCCAAGGCCAAGAGGTTTAGGATTCCGAGAGTCCGAAGGTTGAAATTACATTTCCCCTACTGTAATGTCACACAACCTGGGAAGACGGAAAAGCACCCCACACGTACACCGGGGGAGAGGAAGCCGGCAGCCGCGGGACAAAAAGAGGGTGCCGGAACGCGCTACGCGGAGCCGGAGGTGCAAATTCCGGTCGAACAGGAGCGAGGAGGCCGTCGGGGTCGGCGTTGGTAGCCGAGCCGTCGGGAAAGCGGGTCGAGAGATCTCGCTCGCGACCGCTCGCGGTCGCCTCTCTACTGACACGCCCATCCGCCCATGCACACGCTGGCTCCGCATATGCCCAGAGCTTTACATGTATCACGCTTGCCCAACTGGACATCGAATTATACTGTATTATCGGGGTCTGAATGACCCGCCATCGGATCGTAACCATGGACGGATGGAGACTTAGCTATTCTCCAAGCATAGCGTCCTCGTCCTCGTCCTCGTCCTCGTCCTCGTCCTCCTCGTCCTCATCGTCGTCCTCCCCCTCATCGTCCTCTATCAACTGCGAGTTGGCGAGTGTGAGTTGCTCGATGACCTCTACGAACTTGCCAGGATTGGCCGCCCTTTCAGCTTCCACAACTTCCATGCAATCGTCCCATCCTTGGTTCAGAAATCGCAGGCATGAACGGTGAGCTCTGAAAAGCTTCACGTCAAGGCCTACTGCAGCGCACGCCCAACAACTTGCGCCCGTGTGCTTCGACTCGCCACAATGTATCGGCCTACCACGGCCGAATTGCAAGGGCAGATTACGCAGGATGCGCCGAAACTGCTCTTCAGATGAGATCCCCTCGTAAGTATTGATCTTGAGCACGAGACACGCGCATCGCTGATGGCAGCAGTAGTCTGACTTGCACTCGAGCGAAGACTCGACAGGAAGGTCCTCGAGATGCGTGGGCGCAAGGAGACCGTTTGGCGACCAGCGGTGCCCACGCATCTCCAGCGGGAGCGTCTGGAGCACGGACGGTGGGATCCCGTGCTCCTCATCCATCTGATCGTCGAGAAAGTCTTCACGCGTGCTATACCGCCTCAGCGAGACGCCACCGTAACGGCTCCCTTGCGGTGCCAGCACTGCATAGTGCGTTTGGTCCTCTACCTCATCCTCCTCCTCCTCGCCATCCTCGCCAGATGGCACGTAGTCGAGGTCGCTGTCCCGATCCTCTACCTCTGCTGCCTGAACAATCGACCATACGGGCAACTGCTCGCTGAAACAGTTGCTGATAGCTCGGTCAACATGTTGTAGGCGCACGTGGTAGCAATCGAACGGGCTTGGCCGAGAGCAGCTGCCATCTAGATCACTCTCTAAGTGACATATTGCGAGCTCGATTATCTTTTCTAGCATTGCATCGCCCTCGCAGCTTCTCAATGCAACGTATAGCTTCTCCAGGGCGGCGAACTCGAAGACGAGGTGTTCAGCAGATATATAAAAGTTCGCACTCTCATACACCTTCTTCACGAACTCAAGAGTCATGGACCAGCCTACGCCCATGCAGCGGGCGAGCTGATGAATTGGACTCTCTGTTGAAATCTCCACGACATCACCAAGACCTACTGCACGTGCCTCAAACAGCAATTGCCGGACTGCAGCAAGCCACCATTCGTTGTCACGGCGTGCGCAGCCGACGCGCGCAACGTCGCGCACGCACATTTTTCGCAGTACAGCGACGAGCAGGTCCTGCGGCAGCGTCAGGAGAGTCATCGGCGCGCACGCACACGTCGCTCTGCTTCACACGAAATCGACGAACAAAACTAAAAGTTGGAAACGGCAAGTGTGAATTGGTCACAAATGATATGAAAGTCCTCTGACTCGCCACACTCGCCTGTCGATTAAATACGAAGTTAGCGAGAGTGGCCCAATGGGAGTTGCCGGTGGCCGGGCGCCGCGAATTTGCTATTTGGCCCCCACAGGTCCACGGGCCGGAGCGCCTCCGCTAGGGATACTATGTATGTGTGATCCTGCATGCCGTGCGGATCGAAATGAATACCGTGAACGAGATACGACACCGGCCGGGGCGAGGGCGCGCGCCCTGTCGCCTCACGCCCGCGATCGTGTTGTGCTGATAGTCGGCGCGAGGCGCGTGCGAATATAAGGTGCGATTACGTGACGTTCTGAGCTGATCTTTTCTCTACTAATGGGCGGCAAAAAACTTCAACAAGCGCTTGGGCCCTGCTCGCTCGCCGAGCGCATCATGGCGCAAAAGTGGCCGTAATCTGAGAAGGCGAGCACCCGGGACAGCAGCTTATCGCCGCGCGGATCGCCGCCATATGTCTGCGCGTACTCGAACACGGTAGACGCGTCGCAGTTCAGCTCGGTAAGCGCCGACTGAATCGCTTGCTCGACGAGCGCGCAGTAGTCGTGGTGTATGTTAGTCCACTCCAGCAAGTGCTCGCCGCTGCCAGGTCGGTAGTCGACGAATGCGTTAGCGTTCGCGTCAACGTAATCCTGTATGTCCCACGCCCGATCGATAGCCTGGAGGATTTGGTGCAGCGCCGCTTGCAGAAAGCCCGTGGCCATCGACCTCACCATGGCCTGCATGCCTGCGAGCTGCGCTGGAGTCACGTTTTCATTCGGATCGTTCGGCGGTATGCCCAAGTGCACGGTGAACGCCTCGCCTTCGCACACGTTGGCCGGCAGCAGAACCTCGTAGCGGATGCCGTCCACGGTCACCGCAACTGGATCACCCTCTTGCACGCCGGCCGGACACAGCACCTCGACAGTGCCGCCCGACATCTTTGCAAAAGCGCCGTCTTAAGCGTTTCTTTCTACTGCCAATGTCGAGAAGGCGAGTGGTGCCGTCGAGAACACCGGCACGTTGATTTAAGATTAGTAATTTGTTATCCATCAGCACGAGCCACTTCGCACGATTCCGCGCACCCGTTATTCGTACAGCAGATCTCCCCACACTGCTGCGGCGCCGGCGAGAGCCTCACAGCAGCCTCAGTTTGGTAGGGCCGAGCTTGGGCATCCGCTGGTAGATGTTTGTGAGGCTGGCGAGCTGGCGTGGCACTACTTCGAAGGCAAGCCGACGCCACACACCGCTGTTCTCGGACACGTCCTCTCCCCGTGCCCGGGCGAAGCACTCCCCTTCGGCGCGTGTGAGCCTCGCCGTGCGCGACGTGAGCGGCTGGCGGTCGTCCGAGGGATCGAGCTGGCGGCATCGGAAGCACGGCACCTGCTGCGCACTGATCGGCTTGCGAAGCTCGGCCTCGCTGACGCCAAAGGCTCCGGCGCGCCCCACGCGCTCGTCGGCGCCAAAGAGCCGCGTGAGCTGCGGAGCAGAGGGTCGAAATCAATGGCAATCAATGTCCATCATCAGGGGCCATCATCGGTCGCGATCATCAGTGGCCGTCATCAGGGGCCATCATCGGTAGCATTCATCAGTGGCCGTCATCAGGGGCCATCGTCGGTAACATTCATCAGTGGCCGTCATCAGGGGCCATCATCGGTAGAGCATTCATCAGTGGCGGTCATCAGGGGCCATCATCGGTAGAGCATTCATCAGTGGCGGTCATCAGGGTTGGCCTGCATCAGCAATGCGTGCCTGTGTGGACCGGACGACCCAAAAGAGAATGGCGGTCATCAGGGGCCATCATCGGCCTGCATGCAATGCGTGCCTGTGTGGACCGGACGACCCAAAAGAGAGAATGCGCTCGCCGGTATTGGAAGGCCTCGGGGCTGCCGAGCGCAATCGAGGGCATCGCGAGCATCGTGAAGCACATCATGTCCGGGCAGTAGTGTGACGGCCAGATGAAGTTGGCGTTCCACGCGAGATACAATCTCGTCCACTCGAGATCCGCCTCCTGGGTGAGGTCCGGCCTGAAACGGCCGAGGGGCGCGAGGAGCAGCGCCATGCCCGCTCGCGCATTATCGGGCCAGTAGGCGAACGAGAGGTTGGAGAGCACCGCCTCGCAGATGTTCAGCCGCATGATGTCGTTGAGCACGTCGCTCAGGGCCGCCATCGCGGCGCCAGTCGCGCCGCCCCGAGCACTCAAGCGTCGAAGCTCCTCGAAGGCGTTGATCGAGGCGAGCACGGACTCGCCCTTGAGGGCGAGGAAGAAGCCCATGAGTGCATCGCGTGCCGAGTGCGGCCTGCTGCGCCCAGCCGTGCTCGCCTTCTGTCGCTCGACGGCGCGAGCGTACAGCGCCTCGTACCACCTCGCAATCAAACGGTGCCCATCATGGTCCAAGGCGAGGAGCGCTTCGAAGAGGACGATGCTGGCGACGAGGCGACGGCAGAGCGCACTGAACGATAAGCTGTGCTCGTCGCGCGGTACGATGCCAAAGTACACGCTCTCGTGGAATCGCTCGTTCCCAAGCGTCTGCTCCACCATGAATGCAAAGCTCGGAAGCGCCTCCAGCACCAAAGGCAACTCGTTGCACACGAGCGACGTGACATCGACAGACTCGTTCTCGTAGAAAAAGGTCGGCAGCAGCGTGCTCGGGTGCACGAGCGACGGCTCTGGAGTGGAGATCTCCTTTTGCAGGTGCATGTCCTCGAGAGCTGTGCGCAGGTCGGCAGCGGAGAGCCTAACCTTTCCATCGTCATCCAAAAGCTCGCTCGCCGTGAGTAGGCGCTCAAAGATAGCGCGCGCTGCCGGCTCGACACGTCCCAGATGATACGTGCTTGATATTATGATTGCGCTCGCAGCCTCGACGAGCAGGAGGCCAGCGACGAAGCGCATTACGCAATTGTGGGCCAACACGCGGCGTGAATGCATGTGTGAATGTGTCGGTTTTATACGTGCATTTTTGAATGCTCCACGACGCGATACATTTATGAATGTCATGTCACGGGAAAATAAGTCACCAGCCGGACCTGCGCTTACGCACGGCGTCACCGTCGCACACCATTGGCGACAACTCGGACTCGGCCCCGCTGCCGCCGCCGGCCAGTGCCAATCCTCGCATCTTGGTACTGCTGCTCTCCCTCTGCGCTGCTAATCCCGCCTCAAACTGCCTCAAGCGCACGTACGTCGAGCGCCACTCGTTGATGCCGCCCCAGTTCTCGGTCACGACGGACAGGCTCGCAAAGACCTTTTCAAACGTGTTGCTCAATTGGACGAGCGTGCCGAGGGTGATCCTCTCCTATAGGTCAGTTTCATCCCATGCTTCGTCAGTACCGAAGGGGAGCTTGATCACGGCAACCATCCGTATGCCATCAGTATGCCATCAGTGTGCCATCAGAGGGCCATCAGAGGGCCATCAGTGTGCCATCAGACGTTCATCAGAGGGCCATCAGAGGGCCATCAGACGGTCATCAGCGAGGCCTCAGTGGCGCATCAGCATGCAATCTAAGGCGCCTCACCTTGGGATCCGTCGCGAAGAGCAGAGGCGCGACGAGCACATACGGAGCGAGCTCCATCACGGTGTTGAAGCTGTCAAGCCACAGGTTGAGAGCAAAGAAGCTCTGGAAGAGCGCGCCGTAGTTGTGCACGACAGCCACCCACAGGCGCGGGAAGTAAGAGGCGGGCGACAGTAGCAGGGGCGGGCTACCGTCCTCCCCTTTCTGGTCGTCCACTTCACAGATGGCCTCCGGCGTCGTCTCGAGCACTACGAGATCGCGGCGTAACTCGGCCTCGACGCGCTGGTTGGCTACTTCGAGACCGACCAACCGACGGCCTACGAGCATGGCGACGCCGAGCCCGAGTAGCGCGCCGAGCACCGCACACACGAGCATCCACATACGACCACAGCGTGCCACCCACGGCGGACCCTTGACGCGTTCGCCAAGGGAGATGAGGATGGGCGTGAAGGCGGCGAGCGTGCACATGGAGTTGAGCACGACGGACGAGTACGTATCGATGCCCTTGGCAAAGCGCTGCGTGTCCTCGTGCAAGCGTTGCGAGGCGCCCTCGATGGGCGTCTTGTTGGGATCCCACTTGTTGATGTACGACTGCATGAGCGCCATCCGCCACTGCAGCGACCAGGTCGAGCGAATCCAGCGCGCGGCTGGGTGGATAATTATGGCTGGCGCGATGATGCGCAGGAAGGAGACGAGCTGATGCCAAACTTTGAGCTGCGACTCCGCGAGCGCCGCGTCGTCTACAGCCGTTGTGTTCATCAGCAGCGAGCCGGAGCTCTGCAACGTGTCATAAAAGGACGTGTACCAGCCATTGACTGCGAACTTAATGTACGCCGAGAAGAGGGCGTGGCCGGCGATGATCAACAGGCCTGACCAGGCAAAGGCCGCCTCGGAGAAGTTTGTGGAGAAGAAGAATTCGCGAAGCATGTTGAGCAGAGCGAGAAGCTACCACATCTGACCGAGCCCACCAACAAACAAGATGCTCGAAAAAGGACCTTGGCTGTGAATTGGCTGTGAAAGGACTCATTCACTACACACCACCTTCCTCCTCTACTTAGTTACTTGTACATGTACACCTCACACACCTCACGTCCATAATCAGGTTCAGCCCCACCACGCAGGCCTCACAACGCCGTGCGCGTGCTGCGGTAGCGACGGCGGCGCGCGATAGGGGCTCGAGCAATACTGGCGTGGCACCGCGTACGTCAGGCCTGCGGTGGCGGGATCGCGGGCGGGCGGCGTGCGCACGGGCCGCTCCCTCAGTGCCCCTCGCTCCGCCAGCCTTATCTCGCGGAAGCTCGAGGGAGTGCCCGCTGTGGGGAGCGCAACGCGCACGCCTCCAAACTCGCGGACGCGACGCTCACGCTCGGCGGGGGCGAACATCGCGTTGCGCGATCGGTACGCGGGCGAAGCGGGCGAGCTCACGCAAGCAAAGTCGGGCAAATCGAGCGGCGCAAAGAGCTTCTCGCTCCACGCCTGAACAACACTGGGCGGCGGCACCGAGACGTTGGCACGTAACGCCTTGGTCGATCGCGCGCGTCTAAAGATTAAGGAGTCGACCTCGGCCTGCATCGATGGCGTGAGCAGCAAGCCTGGTGAACTGGAAGAGGAAGCGTGGTGGGCTTGAGGCGGTGTGGGCTGGGCATCGGCCTGATGCTGAGGCGCACTGCGGTGCTTCGGCGGAGTCTGAACCAGCATAGTAGATCTCGCACCGATGCGCCAACGCCGCTGCACGGATTCGATGGCGGTGTCGTCCACACCCCCCATGAATGGCGAGGAATTGCAAGCGGCCGACGGAGTCCCGCGGTGCAGCTCACGTTCGTCGGCCCGAAGACTTGCCCGAAGCAAACAGTTTATTTCCAATTTTGTCAAGTTGTTTTCGAAGGCGGTCGTGCAGCTCTCGTCGGTGTCGTGTGTGTCGTCGGCACCGGTATATCGACTGGCCAAATCATCAGCATGCTTCAAGTAATTCGATGTGACGAACCTGTGTTCCATATGTGCACCCGACTTGGCTGGGCGTGCTGCGGCGTGAGGGCGACTGGGCAAGCGGCGCGCTTCCGCGAGGGCTGGAAGGCTTCGAAAGTCCCGTCGCCCTTGGAATCACAGCCCCGTCACAATGCGTACCGCCCTTGTGGTTCTCATTCTGGTCCAAGCTGGAGCTGAATTGAATCCAACACCACCATTTGACATGGCCGACCTGGACGACAACCCCAACGCCACCTGTGTGCCGCCGGATGCCTTCGTCCAGCTGCACATGCACAATGCGCGGATCGTGCGCTCAAACCTGGGCGGCCAAGGCGGTCTCTGCTCGAGAAACGCCTCCGACTGCGACGAGGCCTACAACAACGTCACCACCCCGCACAACATCCTCATCCGCAACATCGGTCTCAACGTGATGAGTGCGTATCATCAGCCTGCAGGCGTGATCTCCGGTGGTGAGGTCGTGGACCTGCTCATCTCAAACCTCACGACGTATCGATCTTGGGCGCCCTACGAGAACGGACTCGTCGTCAAAAACGGGGTGAAGGAGTTCGCCCAGATCAACCTGCTCGCGCCGCGCAGAGCAGAGCAGACGAACAGCTGGAACACAGAGATGACTTTCGTCGAGCTCAAGTTTGAGTTTGTCACGATGAACTCTACTACAGGCGCGCTACGGCCACTCCCGCTCGGACGCATCTTCTTGACCTTCCATGATTTCTACACGGGCCGTATCCGACAGGGCGTCATCTCGAACACGGAGATCATACAGATCGATCCGGTCGCCGCGCATCCAATCGAGCTGGTGTGTCATGCTGACCCGCCTCTCTGCCTCTGCCTCTGCCTCTCTCTCGCGCGCACACGCGCATACACTCGCCCGTGAGCCTCTCTCTCTGACCCGCCTCTCTCTGTGCCTACTTCTACGTTCGACTCCCGAACAACTCCCGAACAGTACGCCGATGACACGGAGCTGGAGCGGCTCGACAACTGGAGCCAAGCCGTCACGGATTCGCAGCTGCAGAGCTTCTTCCCGTCGAACGCCTCCCGATCGTATCTCAACTCATGGGCGAGGAAGGTCACCCGGTCCTCGACTGCAGGCGTCGCCGCAGACGACCCACTCGACAGCTATACCCTCACCACGCAGCAGGCGAATCGCGCGATCATGTTCATGTTCGAGATGGTGAGCGAGTTCCGCGTGCGCATCGCCGTGGTCGGATGCTGCGGGACGGGGCGGAACTTTCTATTTGCGGGCTGTGAGTCACGCGGCGCAAGATCGAATCCTTCGCCGCCTTCTCCCTCTGTGCCTCTCTGTGCCGCCGTTCCGTCCCACACTTTCTTGTCCCCATGCCGCGAGTAGCCGCGAGTCTTTTGGATTCTGAGCATATCTGAGCACGTGTGCGTTCGTGCTCCCTTCTGTGCGCACAGATGCGGGTTTCATTCGACCGCTCTGCAACGTTACCTCACCACTACCATCACCGCCGGAGTCACCATCTCCGCCGGCAGAGGGAAGCGGAAGGCCCAGCTTCCTTTTGCATCCTCCGTTCACTTCCGGCCAAGCGCCTTGCCCGCCCCCGTCGCCTGAGCCCTCACCCCCTCTTCCGCCAATGCTGCCGCCGTATCCACCGGCGCCGCCGACGCCACCGCCGTGCTGGGCGTCGGAACTCGCGTTGTCGAAGTCGTCTGGCGACGTGGATGGCGACGGCGACCTGGATATGGTCGTGCGCACCGTGGATGGTGGGTGGCGCTTCTTAGAAAACGTGGGTGGCGTTCTCGTGGAGCGTGTAGGCGCATCGAGCCCACTGCAGCGCCTGACGCAGCCGCCGCTCGCCACCTCGCTTTTGAATACCTCGATTGGCACGCTTGCAGATTTGGACGGCGACGGCGTGAACGAGCTCATCATCAGCGATGGCGCTGGCGTCGGCGGAGCACACACGCTTGTGTACTCTCAGGCTTGCTCGTGCTTCGAGCCCACGACAGACTCTAGCGCGGGCACGTTTACGGGCACGGCGGGGCTCGGCATCACGTCCATGAGCTTTGCCGACTACGATGGCGACGGTGATCTGGACCTACTAGGCGGGCAGGAGGACGGGCGGCTGCTCTACGTGTGCAACATGGGCACTGCGAGCGCGCCGTCCTTCGCGTGGCCTGTGCTTGGGGACTCCCGCTGCTACTTGAATAACCACGGAGCGGTCGAGTGTGGCCAGCCGAGCGTGCTTCTCGAGTCACCGCCACCACCTCCTTTCATGCCCTTGCCGATCTCGACAGGCGATGATCTTTGCTACTCGGTGAACCTCGACGGTCTCGTTCATGTCATCTCCCCGGTCACCTCGCTTCCGCACCCACATGCGGCTGTGAGGCACAATCTGTGCTCTCCAAACCTGACCGCAGAGTCGTCCATCCCAGCACGGACCTCCTGCCGACTGCAACCGGGCTTCAACGGGCTCTCTCCCCACCCTACGAATGTGCTGAACGCCGGTCAGCTGTTCTACGCAAATGGGTACCCAAACTCGTCGTCGTCCAACATCGGGTACGAGACGGACGACGCGGTGTCCACATACTTCCTTGTGACCGATCATGAGGCGGGCAGCACCTCGCCGTCGGGAGCGTACTTCGTCTTCCAAGTCAGCAAGGCGGGCACCTCCTCCGGTGGGAACCTCAATGCGGACTTCTCCTTCCCAGCGTACCCGTCGAGCATGAACTATCCAGAGCTTGTGCTGCTTGACGATCCTGGCGAGGGCGCTCTGAACGTATGGGACCGCGAGACTGGCACCGGCCAATTCACGTGGAGCTGGACTGGGTGCTGCACCGGCGGGATGGTCCTCGGTCCGTTCCCCCCGATGGGATTCACAATGAAGATCGAGCTTGGCGCCAGAGGCAACTCGAGCGATCCGCGAGTCTTCGGCGGCACCACAAGCGTTCGCGTGGGCAGCTACTCTTCCCTCAACAACGACGTCGACTTCATGACGATGCCAGCGCGGCCCATGGAGATCACCGTCACCGGCCAGACGTGCAACGATTACTGCGCCATCGCCTCGAGCTGCGGTGAATGCACCATTCGATCGGCCGGGGATACACAGTGCGGCTGGTGCTCGGCGACGGGCACGTGTATGCCGGCAGCGCGGGCGGCCGTTGTGTGCCCTGACCATCCAACGATAGGCGACGCGTTCATCGAGTACCGCACGTGTTGCCCAGTATGCGAGGCACTCTTTGGCCTGCCCGACGCGTGCACGGAGACCGCTGGGTGCGGCTACTGTGCGGAGACTGGCGAATGCATCAGCGGCTCATCCGAGCTGGCGTGCCGTTTGTGCACAGCTGCCCCTCCGTTTAACATCTCTGCCCTCGTAAACGACGACCCCAACGCCACCTGTGTGCCGCCGGATGCCTTCGTCCAGCTGCACATGCACAATGCGCGGATCGTGCGCTCAAACCTGGGCGGCCAAGGCGGTCTCTGCTCGAGAAACGCCTCCGACTGCGACGAGGCCTACAACAACGTCACCACCCCGCACAACATCCTCATCCGCAACATCGGTCTCAACGTGATGAGTGCGTATCATCAGCCTGCAGGCGTGATCTCCGGTGGTGAGGTCGTGGACCTGCTCATCTCAAACCTCACGACGTATCGATCTTGGGCGCCCTACGAGAACGGACTCGTCGTCAAAAACGGGGTGAAGGAGTTCGCCCAGATCAACCTGCTCGCGCCGCGCAGAGCAGAGCAGACGAACAGCTGGAACACAGAGATGACTTTCGTCGAGCTCAAGTTTGAGTTTGTCACGATGAACTCTACTACAGGCGCGCTACGGCCACTCCCGCTCGGACGCATCTTCTTGACCTTCCATGATTTCTACACGGGCCGTATCCGACAGGGCGTCATCTCGAACACGGAGATCATACAGATCGATCCGGTCGCCGCGCATCCAATCGAGCTGGTGTGTCATGCTGACCCGCCTCTCTGCCTCTGCCTCTGCCTCTCTCTCGCGCGCACACGCGCATACACTCGCCCGTGAGCCTCTCTCTCTGACCCGCCTCTCTCTGTGCCTACTTCTACGTTCGACTCCCGAACAACTCCCGAACAGTACGCCGATGACACGGAGCTGGAGCGGCTCGACAACTGGAGCCAAGCCGTCACGGATTCGCAGCTGCAGAGCTTCTTCCCGTCGAACGCCTCCCGATCGTATCTCAACTCATGGGCGAGGAAGGTCACCCGGTCCTCGACTGCAGGCGTCGCCGCAGACGACCCACTCGACAGCTATACCCTCACCACGCAGCAGGCGAATCGCGCGATCATGTTCATGTTCGAGATGGTGAGCGAGTTCCGCGTGCGCATCGCCGTGGTCGGATGCTGCGGGACGGGGCGGAGCTTCATATTTGCGGGCTGTGAGTCACGCGGCGCAAGATCGAATCCTTCGCCGCCTTCTCCCTCTGTGCCTATCTGTGCCGCCGATACGTCCCATACAGTCTCGTCCCCATGCCGCGAGTCCTTTTTGGATTCTGAGCACGCGCTCCCTTCTGTGCGCAGATGCGGGTTTCATTCGACCGCTCTGCAACGTTACCAGTGGCGCGCCTGCTCAGTTCACCTATGCAAATCTCCCCGAGCCCCCCACGCGCCCCCCACCTCCCAGTCCACCTTCCGACCCATGGCAGGCAGCCGGCGGCAAGTCGCACCTTGTCTCTGGGGATCTCGACAGCGACGGCGACGCCGACCTTGTGGTTGGTAGCTCGGATGGGCCTCTGAGTATCTTCATCAATACGGGTCTGATCACCGCTGGAGGTCGCCGGGACTGCGCCCGGCCTGTGTTCCGTCTTCTCGAGGGGAACACTGATCCCTTCCGCGGGCTTGAGGCTTGGCAGTTGCCAGACCAGCCGTCGGTGCCATCATTGGGCGACCTGGACGGAGATGGCGACCTCGACCTGGCAACTGGTTCGTCCTCTGGAATGCCCTCATTTGAGAATCAAGACGGCGAGGGCGGCCTTCCTCGATTCTTGCCGTTTTCGTCTGCGCGATGCGGACTGGAGGAGGTTGCAAATCCACCGTCGAGCCCGCTTAACGACTACACCTCAAACCTAGCCCTGGAGGATGCCTGCATGGGATTGTCATGCAACAGCTGGTCTGTCCCCCTGCTTGCTGGCTTATTGACCATGGCAGGCCTCGTGGTCATGGTCTTGGCCTACGTCGTTCTGACTCAGACCAGCGCCAAGACCGGCGGCGGCGCAGGCGCCGCCTGCTCCACCGCCCGAGGCATTTGGATAGACGGTATTTGGATCGATCTCGGAGCTGATGAGCCTGGGAGCTCCTCTGGCTACGGAGCCACGTTGCAGCCAGCCCCCACCCCAAACTATGCCCGTACCCGAAACGAGCCCCCAGCTATTGTTAATCAAGGTGTGATGGTGGACGGCATCTGGATCGACTTTGACTAAGCCGCGCCGCCGCAGGCCAATGTAAGGAGGAGATCAAGATGGGGAGCTGTGTAAGCTCCGCCGTCAGGGCCTCCTTGAATCTGGCCAGTTGGAACTGTCAGTTGGGTCATGGCGGTCGGCAGGTGGTGCGGTGCGAGGGGCTTCGCGTACTGTACAACATCTGTTTGTGCGTCTTTAATGCGGCATGGTGAGATGCCATGGAGGGCGTATTGCGAGTCTGAAACCATTATCCGGATCTGCAATATAGCTCCGTAAAATATAGGAGTGGTTGTGCTCAGTAGTCCGGTGTATCTTGCGTTGGGTGTCGAATGATAACCATTGGATGTGAATGAGACGTGCAAGCTTGCTGGAGGACGGCGCCGCGACGCCCAGCTAAGGAGGAGGCCCTTCTATTTTACTAGTAATTCGTTGTGGGGGCTACGGGTGTCGGTGTGTGTGCCGGATACCCCAAGTGGGGGTGTCGTGCTCATGTGTAAAGTATGTGTGTTTAGCGCTTGGAGCCTCGCAAGTGCTCCCTGTGTCGTGTGTGTATTTGTCATCGCGCTTTTTGGTCCCTTAAGGAGTTGTACACTTAGGGATACGGCTCTTTTTCTTACTCTGTGTATACATGTGCACCTTTTCTTCGCACGATTGTCCTCGCATCATGCTCATGATCATGCTGCACTAAGGCTTGACGCTGCGGCTGGTGCCGCCCCCGCGAATAGCACAAGGCCGCCATTGGTAAGACTGCGTGCCACGTTATGCAGCTTCAGCACGCGCACATGTTCACTGTTCGCGTTGAATACGCGATACAACGAGTACGCTGCGCCATGCGCCCGCGCAAACTCGAGCTCTGCGACGCTCATCTCGAAGAGCGGTTTGTCAGCCGAGGAGGTCGCCTTCACTTCCACGTACGAGTCGTTTCTAGACCCGATCGCCCCGCCGAGCTCAGTCACGATGATATCGTACGGCAACCCGCGCTCCTCCTCCTCATTGACCCAAGTCACCTCGGCTGATGCGAGCGTTTCGCGCAGGTGCTTTGCCACCAGCTGTTCGCCCCAACGGCCAGTGCTCATCTGCCGCTCCACGCTACTCGCGTCAGCCATGGCGACGACGGTTGGCTGCACGCACAGAGTCTCCCATGCATCCACGTCGAGACGTACGGGGAAGTCATGCGTACTATGGTTGATGCTCGGCTCGCCTCCGCGTATGCCGCTGCTTCCACCGCCACCGCTTCCACCGCCGCCGCTTCCACCGGCGCAATCGCCGTCGCCGCTGCAGCTGCCACCACAATTTCCGCCGTCTCCACTTCCGACGCCGCCGCTCGCGCCGACGCTGACGCCCGCACCGCCGCCGCTCGCGGCGCCAACGAGCCCCGCGTTGTCATGAGCGTTCACGAAGGCGCCTCCAAGCCCCGCGTAGACATTGCCAAGTAGATTTGGCGCTGCCCTTGGCAAGTTGCGCAGCTCTTTCAGTCTCGACAGGCTCGCCGCAAGCGCCACATCGACGTCGGCCGGTCCGGCCTCGAACGCGCCCACCACGTCGCCGACTGCGTCGGCTCCGTTCCAACGGGAGAGCAGCGCCTGCTCGCGCTCCATGGCAGTGTGGAGATCGGCTACAGAAGTCTCCTTCAGCGGTCCTTTCTCGGCTTCCGACGATGCGTTTGCCAGCGAGGCCACCGCCCCCGTTCCAGCACTCGAGTTCCAGCCGAGCCACAGCTCGCTAGCTGCGATCATGGGCATGTCTCCCAACCCATGGTCTGTGCCGCACAGCGCAGAATGCAGCATGTCCGCAGAAATCGCGCTGTTCAGCGTCTCCCAGGACCAAATCGACTCAATGAGCGTCATCATCGCCATGGCCGCTTCCGCGCGCTGCACAGGTTCTGGCAGGAGCTTCGCCATCTCGTGCACGAAAGCTCTCGGCGTCGCCGTCGACGTCAGAAAGAGCTCTGGCATACCCTCTCCTCGGCGAAGGAACACGTGTGCAGCACCGTCGCTCGAGCTCTCAAGGAGATCGCCCAATTTAGTCGTCAACTCATCGTGTACGGTGATTGCCGTCGCATGGTACAGCCTCAGGGATGCTAAAGAGGCTTGGAGCGCTTCGCGTTGCTGCGCCGAGCGAGAGAGCGAGGAAGCGCTGGAAGCGCTCCAGCGCTGCAGGACGCCCGCCGCAGCGCACACGCGCAGTGAGCTGTTCACAGGCACCTCGCGCGCGTCTGGGGCGCTTATGGCCTGACGCACGAAGCGCGCAATGGGCTGCAGCTGCAGTACATTCGAATAGAAGGTGAGCAGATTCGCTTCGAGATCCTTCACAAAGTTTTCGGGGCGGTTCTCCGACTTGTGCAGCTGTTTCAGGCGGTGCGCATCATACGGCGGCCCGGGCGGGCGGCACTCGAGAGCGTGCGCGTTTGCGAGCGCTGACCAGCGGACGGCTGCATCCTCGATGAGCGAACCGGTGGAGAAGAAATACACGTCACTGAGACGCGACCAGCGACCGTTGGCAGTTGGGAAGACAGCCGCTTCGCCAACTGCCTGAGCGATCTGCTCGCCGATTGACAGATCTCTTTTCCGCTGTGCTACCCGCCCGCCTGCAGCCTCCTCCTCCTCGTCCTCGTCATCCTCTTGGAGATCGTCGTGCTCGCGACGTTGCTCCTGGTCGGAAAACGCCAAGCTGCCGAACACGCGATACACAGCGGTCAAGCTCGTCGGGCACGGCTCACCGCTCTCGCCCGCCGCGGTCAGGATGGCGACCAGGTGCTCGAGCTGCGGCTCAGCGGCCACGCCCACCACCTCGAAGAAGCGCTCCAGCCCATGCCCCTCGTAATAGCTTGACAGGCAGCGGATGCGGATGCGTGCGCGCGCCACGAGCTTCACCACCTCCTCTGTGACGGTCTTCTTGAACGAGTCCACCAGGCCGGCTGGGTCCCGACGCACGCATTCCCTGGGAGCATAGAAGCGGCCGGTGACGCGGCCAGAGGGCACCTTGCGCAAGGTGCCCTCGAGCTTGGAATAAGAGACCTCGATTTCGGATCGGTCAGGCAACCAAATGCACGGAATGGTTTTCAGGGTCGCACGCACAGCCTCGTCCACCTCCACAACAGGCTTGAGCCATCGCAGCATTGCCGCCATCTGGTCGATCGTCGAGATGAACTTGGGTTCGGCTGCCCACAAGGTGAGCAGCGAGATCGCCGATTCGGCGCTGAGGCACGTGCGCACCCCGAGCACGCTCGCAAGGTCGTCCGAGAAAGAGGCGGTGGCCCACACTGCACCGCTCGCCCCCAGAATGTCCTCGAGCTCTCGTGTGCGCGTCCACAGCTCCTGTGGGCGATGAAGCTTGCCGTCACTGCCTTCGAGCCAAGCGTGTCTTCGCAGCGACAGGGCAAAGGCGGAGGGGACGCTGGACGGAGGGGCGCCGCGTGTAGCGCGCTGGGAAAGCACTGGCCATCGCTCAGAGAGGGCTGTCGCAAACTGCTTGAGACGCTTGAGGTCACCAGCGGCACACAATGCTGCGAGCAGTGCGTCGCACGATGGGGACGCCCAATCTGTGCTCACGACGGTGCTCGAAGTGCTCGCCACGGCGCTCGGTGTGCTCTGAACGATCGCTGGAAAGTCTGCGAGTCCGAGCGTTAGCAGAAGGGACTTGAGCGACACAAGATCAGCCTCGGCCTGAACGTATGCACGGTCCAAGACAAGCCAGCCAGGCAGCTCGGCCGGGACGTATGTAAGGGACGGCTCGAGCTCGCAGCTCAAGTGCAGCGCAAGGCACTCGCCGAGGCGGCACACGCTGCCGTCGGACGCCAGCAGCTGCGCGCGCGCATCGAGCAGACAGCGCGCCAGAGCATGGCTGCGCAATGACCGTGTGTGCGGCGCCAGCCGGCGTGCGAGGTGAAAGAGCAGAGGCAGCTCCGTCGGCGGCGTCTGGCCATTGGCAAGGGCGCTGATGACGTGCGATCGTAGAAAGTCGTCAGACGAGAGCTGCAGCACGCCGAGCTGCACGAGAAGGCTGCTCGCATCGCGGCTGCTCGCGAGCTCGTGAGAGAACACAGAGTCGACCAGCCGTACGCCCGAGAAGAGCGTGGAGAGCTGCTGCTCCTCCGCCGTCAGCTCCACCCCGCGACCCAGCTCGAAAATAGCACCCGCACTGTCTCCCGATGCAAGCTGTGCGCAGCCAATTGAGCCGCCTCTGAGCGGCAGAATGCGCAACCGTCGCAAAGCAGAGAGCGCCGACGGCCTGGCACTCTGAGGGTCGCGTCGGATCTCCTGCAGGGCCCAGACAAGCCACTTGGCGTCTACTTGCGACGCATCCTGCCACTGAGAGCTCGCCTCGGACAGCAGGGTCGTTAGGAGATTCGCATCGAGGCGTTTGAGCCCCAGCGCCGTCCCAAGCTCCTCCGGCATGTGCAAGCCTGACACCGCGTACTTGAGACCTACGCTCTGGATGAGACGCTCTGTGGTTCGCGCCACGTGCTCATCGGCCACTGTGGTAGAGGCATCGGCGGCAGCCACCGAAGGCAGTACGGCCTCCCTCGGGCAACACATGCCGCCCTCTCGCGTCGGCACGCACTCACACGATCGTAGCAATCGGCAGCACTCCTCCGCCAAGGGTAAGAAGAACTCGGAAGCGTGGAGCGGAACTAGCTGGAATAGTAGGTTGACGAGCTGCACCCGCTCAGAAATTTTGCCAGCGGCGACTGCGCGCGCGAGCAACTGCTCCGCAGCGTCTATAAAGAGTGTGGGTGTCTCGTCGCGTAGCCACTGGTTCCAAGCGGAGCTCGCGTCGATGCTCTCGCGCGAGGATGGCACTTCCCAGTCGGCCTGAAGCACGAAGGCGAAGCCGTATGAGCGCAGCGGCAGGAAGGCAAACACGTCCATAAACGGAAGCTTCGTCGGCGTGTCTGCAGATTCAGGCAGAGGGAATGCGATCGTAAGCTCGGTGGAGAGCACAGTTGCGTTGCCTCGAGCAACCACAGGCGCGAGACAGCGCGTCACCACGAGAAATCGCTGGCGCGATGTTTGGTTGTGCTGCTGCTCTTCAAGGATGATCACCTGCGTATCATCCTCATCGGAACGACGACGAAGACTGCGGGTAATGCCGCTACTGAGCGTGATATGAATCCATTCGAGCTGATGTAGGAACAGGAGCAGCACTGGTTGCATCCGCCCCATCGCAAGCTCAAAGTCGCGAATCGCGGCGTCCGCACCGGCGCTTGCAACGGGCAGAATGATGGCTGTGCCGCTGCTCTCGTCCCACCCAGCAGGTGGTGCGATGGGCTCTGGGCAGATGTAGCCCAGCCCACTGGTGTCGTTCGAGTCGAAGCGCAAATGGTAGCTGCGCGAGTGCACCTCCGGCGTTGACGAGATCTTGAAGACCGATTTCCACCCGATCCCTTTATTGCCAATGTAGCGTGGATCCGAGCCTGCCTTCGTCGACTGCCCGATGTTGCACAACGAGAGGACATTCTTCTCGGTAAACCCGAGTTCGTTGTTATCGAATCTCACCCTGTCGGCGGCAACCGTGATGTGGAGAGCGGGCGTCGCGCCTTCGGCGTAACGGTTGTCATCGGCGTTTTGGATGAGCTCGAGGACGAAGTGCGCCGAGCCTGCGTACAATTCCTCCGCCAGCCTATGTATGGAGCGCTGGAAGCCTCCACGCACCTCCTGGAACGCGGAGCGTGTGCCCGCATCGAGGCTCTCGTCCGTGTCGATGCCGATGCCAAAGCGCTTCCGGATGTATGCACACAGCTCGCTGCACGAGCGCTCCGTGTCAGCTGAAATGCCATCTGCAGTGCTCGATGGGAGGAGGCTGTGCGATGCCCCCCCGCCGTGCATACCCGGGCTCTCATGAGCATCCGCTGTCGGAGGCTGCGTACGTTCTGGTTCATTACGGTCTGCTGAGCTCAGTGTCAGCTGCTGCGCCTGGTTCGCCCGTTCTGGCTCTGGCATGGCTGGCGCGGCGTTGCTACGTGCGTCGCCCTTGAGCGCCGGCTTGAGCGCCGACTCGAGGTCGCGTGTGCGACCCAGCTCTTGTGCCACGACGCGGAGAGCAGCCAGCTCTTCCTCACTGGCGACGCACGCCATCTGACGCCATGCTTCGGGCAGTACGCGCTCAAGCCCGTCCGAGAATACCGAAGAGAAAAGAGCGGGGCGCAGCGGCCACACGGCCCGCAGCGCAGCGGCACACTGCACAACAAGACGCGCGGAAGCACCGCCGGACAAGTCCTTTGCTGCTGCCGCCATGCAGCCACGCATGAGCTCAATCGGCGCCAACTCAATCCCACCCGCCTTGATGCATAGGTGGGTTGCAAGGGCCACTGCTCGAGTTGCCTGCTGCCGCTTAAGAGCATCCTCAAAGTGCGGTATAGCACCGACCTCAAGCTTGACAAACGATCCATGCGAGACCTCGATGATTGGAAGCTTCTCGCGGGCGAGGAATGACGCTAACGATCCGAGACGTGCCAGGTACACCGTCTGCCATTGCATGCCGAGCGCAACGTCCGTAAGCGGGGGCAGGGCGTCAAAGAGTGTAAGAGCGTCTTCGCGGCTGGCGTGTACGCTCGAGGAGACGTCAAGCTTTGAGTTAGTGGCAGCGATGACGAGCGCACACGGAAGCCCGTCGGGCGCAACTGCCGAGTGCTGCTTGAGCCACGAACGCAGATCGGAGACGTTGTGCCAGCCGAGGACAGACATGCTATCGACTCCAAAGTGGGTACGCATGGCGTACTCAAGGGCGCTGTCACGCACTCCTGGCAGCCTTGTCAGCATGGCCGACGCGAATTGCGCGGCCGACGCGCTGGGACCGCCGCTCACCGCACTGGCAGCCGCAAAGAGAAGAGGGTCGACGTCGGCACAATGCGTGCGGCAGAAGGCGGCCAGCGTGGGCTCGGCAAGGCGCAGCTCGTCGAAGAGATCGACGTCAAAGTCGTCGAGCAGTCGCTCCTCAGCCGCCGCCAAGCGCGCGCTGGGCGACTCGACGTATGCTAGGTCCTCGAGCAGGCTTTGCAGCGCACGGAGCACCGCGTCGCCATTGGCGGGCATCGCCTCTGCGTCCTCATCGTCTGAAGCAGGCGGTGCCAACTGGCCGATTCCCTCGTCTGCAAGCGTGTCATCCACGCGGTACGATGCATCGTTCTTCGTCGCACACTTGCTGGTACCCAACAGCGTATCCACGTCGCCTCGACGAAGGATCAGAATGCGATCGTTCTTCTGGCCGACCGTCAAGAGGTGCACCGTGTTGATTAGGTCTTCACTCGCCTCGATCCGCCGGTAAACTGTCTTGCGAAGTGTACTGTCCAAGTCGGGGAAAATGAGTGTCGAGCCCGCTGAGGGCGGCGCCAGGATCCACGCGCGCAGTTGGTCCCAAAATTGGTCTTCTGATGGATGCGCTGTGGGATGCAGCGACACATCGGCGCATGCCACTGCCTCAAACGCTTCTTGCAGCGCGGCTTCGCTCGAGTCGACCATTTCTTGAGCCCTTGGGCCGTTCACCTTCTGTCCCTTCTTCAACTCGGACGCAAGCTGTCTTTCAAGCTTCTTTTCACTCCTGGCAGCAGCCATTTTCGCGCGGCTTACAGCAAACGTGATCCATGACTCTGCACGCAGGTAGACACCGAGCTGCCTGTGGCTTACGAAGCCGCGCTCGACCGCCAAAGCATCGAGCGCAACGGTCGGCGAGAAAGGCTCGTGGGCACTTGCGGCATTAGAAAAATTGACAGCCAGATACCGCACGACCTCCTCGCCTCTGAGGCTGCTGTCGGCCGTGCTTTTTGGACATACGCGCTGCCATTCCGGGTGCGTGTGCAGCGGCCCCAGCTTTAGATCATCGAACGATGTGCAGCCCTCAAAGTCTTTGCTCGTGGTCAAAATGAACTGCTCCAGATCAGCCAGAGTGAGCAGGACGTGGGTCGCGAGCGCAGCAGTGAGGAGCATGTTGACACTCGAGACCATACGCTCGAGCGCCTTGAGCGCCTCTGCCACATCGCGCGGCAGGGTCGGGTACCGCGCCACGACCCGACGGCGTAGCTCGCCATAGTTCAGAAAGCGCTCGCGAATCAGCAAGCTGCGCACGCCCATCAGAAACTCCATGGGCCCTGCACTCCTTGCATCTGCCAAAGAGGCAGTGCCGCGGGCCTCATCGCGAGCCTCCAGGTGCGCCTTTAGGCTTGTGCACTCGTTTTGAGTCGCATCCAGCCTTCTCTGCAGGCTCGAACGATTGGTAGCGGGCTCGAGCACTGGCGCAGCTACCGTGGGCGGCGCAGTTGCGAATGGCAGTGAAAGCGGTCGCGGCGCTGGTGGCGGCGCTGGTGGCGGCGCTGGTGGCGGCGCTGGTGGCGGCGCTGGTGGCAGCGCTTGTGGCGGCGTTGCACGCGTTGGTGCACGCGTTGGTGCAGGCGGTCGTGCTGGCGATGGCGCAGGTGGCGGCACCGGCAAGAGAGTAGGTGACAGCACAGGCAGCGGCGGTGGCGCAAGAGATGGCTCCTTACTGGCTGAGTCTGAGCGTGCAGCATCCATGATGGGTGGCGCTGGTAGTGGTGCTTTGGACTTTTGGGTCTCCTTCATGTCCGCCGCCATCGGCTGTGGATGCTGGCCCGAAGGGAGGGGCGCCGCCGCTGCCTGATGGCTCATGCTGGCCGGAAGCGGCAACGGCGGCGGCTGCAATTGCTTCACTTGCTGCTGGTACTGTGATACCGCTGCTACCGCCACCGCAGCTGCGAGTTGTTGAGCTGCGAGTTGCTGTGCCGCTTGCTGTTGCTGCTGCTGCTGCTGCTGCTGCTGCTGCTGCGGCGGCGGCGGCTGTTGCGGCTGCTGCGGCTGCCGCGGCTGCTGCTGCGGCTGCCGCGGCTGCTGCTGCGTCAGCGGAAGCGATTGTCGTTGCGGTGGCAGCCGCTGCGGTGGCAGCCGCTGCGGCGGCGCCGGGAGATCTGCTGTGCCGCTGCTCTCAGCTGTCGCTGTAGGAAATGGAGTTCGTGCTAGCAGCGACGGTTGAAGTTGGTCGCATCCGTTGCGCTCCTGCACAAGCTTGTCAGTGCGGATCGTCATAGCAGCGAGTTGATTGGCAGCAGCCATGTCTTTCCCAACGGCATGGACAAAGAGAAGTCTCGGGCCGTTGGGCATAGGCCGCATCTCAAGTTTGCAAACGCCTAAGCCCTCATAGAGTTTGAGGAAGTCCTGCAGCTTGCCCTTGCCGAGATCGAGCTCAAACCCATGATGCTCTCGAAAGTACTGTTTGAAAGCGGTCCCGGGAATGCAGGACCCTCGTGCAGCCAGAAGCTCGCTCACGTATTTGGCCATAGGCGGACTCGGAGTCTCACGCGGGGGCGGGGGCGGGGGCGGAGTGGACGGAGATGCTGCCGGCGCTGGCGCTGCAGTAGAGGCCGCCACCGCGCCGAGGACGTCGTCGACGACCGTGCCGCCGGCGACAGGAGGAACGAGCCTGCCAGAGCCTTCGCCAGAGGCCGTCAGAGTGAGCTCGACGTCGCCCACGGCATTCCGTAGCAACGCCGTCGCCTCCGTGTGCGTGTGCACGCGCTGGCCGTTGACGGCGACGAGCAACTGGTTGATCGTGATGCGCCCCGAGTCCGCGGCGAGGCAGCCGGGCGCAAGCGCCGTGATGATCGGCGCTGGGGGTCCACGCGGCGCGTGCATCTCATCATTGTTGATGAGAGTGATGCCCAGCCGCGCGGACGCATCGGGCTTGTGCAGCGTCACCCGATACGCACCTGCCGCCGCCCCTGCCAAGCCCTCGTGGACCGATTCTGGCGGTGCCGGTGGTGCTGGCGGAGGAGGCAGAGACGACGGAGACGGCGGCGGGGAACGAGCTCGGAGGGGACCGGAGTTCACACGGGCGACGGCGATTGGCTCGGCAGCACGAGGGGGTGCAGGTGAAAGAGCTTGTGCCTGCTTTGCCCGAAGACTCCCGAAAACTTCTTCCTCGGCCGCCGCTGCTCTGCGCAAGACTCGTATTCGGATGACGCCCGTCAGCTGCACGAACCGCTTGGCAGTCTGGGTGTGGCCGGCGGCGTCCCAGCCGTTCACCAAGAGCACCTGATCGCCCAAAAGAAGCTTACCATGTGCAAGCGCACCGCTCGCGACCTCGTCGATGTATGGGTGCCCATCGCCCGAGAGTAGGATGCCAAGCGATGAGTCCTTGTGTGGCTTCTCGAGAACGATCTCCACCTCCGAGACGCTCGCGATCTCGTGCGCCGGAGCCAAGGGACGGACTGACCAGACTAGTGGCTGCTCGTTTGGTTGCGGTCTGAAGAGCTGGAACGCGGACGGGTGCTGCTCGAGCCAGCGCTTGGCCCCACCCGCTGTCTTCATGAGGGCACGAGCATTCGGGTTGGCGGAGTGAACCGTGGCAACCAACGTTGTGATCTCCATATCGGGCCCGTTGCGATGCAAGATGCTGGATATCATTGCGACAAGCTCGTCAATCGCCATGTTTGCCATCGTTGTGTCGCGGCCTCACACTTCCGCACGAAAACACAAAAAAGGAAAGTTCCGCCCGCCCGCCCGCCCGCCCCCCCAAGGCTATGAACCTAGCATTCACTTCCCGCTCAAGGACGAGCGCTCGCGGCAGGCAGGCAGGCTTCCTGCACTGCGTGACGAAACACAAAAGTGCAACCTTGTTGAATGAGTGTTGAATGAAGAAGGGCATCATAGCTTGGATCATAGTGAATGCTAAGTGAATGCCGATTAGTTTATATAATCGCAACCCAGGTACTCCGAGTACATTTCTTTTCTTTAACGCAGCCGTGCTTGATTCATAATAGAACGGTCACTTGTGCGTGTACGTGTAGAGCCACCGGCTCTCCTCGTCGGAGGGATCCTTGAGGTCTCCTTCATACTCGCCGAGCGAGAGCGGCGTCACCTCGAAGCGCTCGTTCGCGGCGTCAAAGTAAGCCACGTCATCAAAGAACTCGCCGCGGAATTCGTACGCAAGCATGCACACGCCGCCTGGCGAGAGCATCAGCCGCTGCTGCGTCGCGGCGAGCGCGATCAGCACCTCCTCGACTTGCTTGTAGATGACGTCGCAGGCTACCACCACGTCGTAGCCGCGGCCGCCGTTGGCAGCGAGGAGGGCCGCAATGTGGCTTTCGTCGCCCCACCTGCACGGAAGCACGCACGTGCGCCCAAGGCCGTCACCCCGACCCTCGCATCCGGCGGCATCGCCGTCGGGCTTACCGAGCAGAGGGGCATTGCGCGTGCGGTTGACCTCCACCAACGACAGCGCCTCGGGCACATCAGTCAGCGCCACGAACGCCGCACCGAGCGCCGCACACGCGAGGCCCACGGCGCCTGCGCCTGCGCCCAGCTCCAGGACAGTCTTGCCGGCAAAGAGGTGCGGGTGCGCCGCAAGGTAGCGCGCGAAAACGGATGCTAACGGCCAGAGTCGCCGGTACGTGCCGTCGACGACCCCCGGTACGCACCGCTTTGGACCATCAAGCTGTTGCTCGACGACAAGCACCCGTTTCTCGCCAGCTTCTGTGAGCCCGAGGGGCACCTCTATCAACCTCACCTGGTCGAACGCGTAGACGCCGAGAGCGGGGCGCCCGATGGCGGGAAGCGGCGGTAGCGGTGCGGTGGGCACGATGAGCTGTGTACGCAGCTCTTCGAGAGGCAGCTCGACCTGTGCACGCGTCCGTAGTGCTGCCGCTGCTCCTGCCGCTGCTCCTGGTGCTGGTGCTGGTGCTAGTGCTGGTGCTAGTGCTGGTGCTGGTGCTGGTGCTGATCCTGGTGCTGATGCTGGTGCTGGTGCTGATGCTGATGCTGGTGCTGCGGTGGGCGTGGCAGCCGTCAAAGGTGCGGCGCTCTCGGGTGGTGATGGCTGCGGCGGCGGGCTTAGGCTCGAGGCAGGCTCGCCGCCGCCACCTCCTCCGCCGCCTCCTCCTCCACCACCTCCACCGCCGCTGCCGCCGGGCGTTGCCACCTTCTCGAGAAGATTCGCCAGGACGTCGTACTGAGCGTCTCTCTCGGCGTCGGTGCTCGCCGCTGCTATGATAGCGAGCTGCCGCATCATGCCTGACATCGCCGCCATCTCCTCCGAGATCACGTCCGAGATCTCCTCCGAGATCACGTCCGCAGCGACGGGAGAGGCGGCCGTCGCTGATTGTGTCCCCACTGCCGCGGCCGACGCCACTGCAGCGTGATCCAATCTCCTCAGTGCCGACGCCGTTCCCGGGACGCCCACCGCCCTCGGAGATCCGATCTCGCCCACCGCCCTCGGAGATCCGATCTCGCCCACCGCCCTCGGAGATCCGATCTCGCCCACCGCCCTCGGAGATCCGATCTCGCCCACCGCCCTCGCGGCTCTCGCCGCCCGCGCGCCATCGGCATCCGGCCACGTCACGGCAAAGAAGCGGGTCGCGTCGTTGTGCCGCGCGCGCTCTGCCGCCTCCGCCGCCGGCAGCGGACGCAGCGATGGAGCGAGTTCCGTCGTGTCCAAGCCGACGCGACGGAGCGCCGTGAGGAAGAGGGCCATCAGGCGCTGCGAGCGTGCACCCGATGCGACAAGCGCGACTCCCGAGGGAGCAAGCGAGGCGCTGATGACGTCGGCTAGCGCGAGGAGAAGGGCTTCACTCTCGTCCACGCAGTCGGCGCACAGCACGAGGTCAAAGCCGCGCGCGTCCGCCGTCAGCGAGCGCACCTCCTCCTCACTCGTCCAGTCGAGGGGCCGCGCCTCGAGCGTGCTGGCGAGTGCGTGCTTGTTGGCGTCGCTCAAGCCTGGCGTCTGACCATACTCGCGAAGGTTCGCCAGCACGAGCGGGATGAGTTTCGCCACGTCGGTGGCTACTACCGACGCCGCACCCTTGATCGCCGAGATCGTCGCCGGTAGGGCGGCGCAGCCGCATCCGAGTTCGAGCACCCGCTTAGAAGCCACAAGGCGCTCGAGGTCGCTCGAATCCAGAAGGGCCTGCGCGAGCGCAGTGCCTGACTGCCATTGGACGGCGCCAGTGCCCAGACCAGCCCCAGTGCGGAGCTCTTGTTTGGCCTGTAGCTTGCTGCCATCCGGGAGCTCAAATGTGCACACGTCTGCTGAATGAGCATCGGTGGCAAAGTGTAGATGGTCCTCGGGCAGGCCAAGTTCGGAAAAGTCGATCATCATGTCAGCTTTCTCCTGTCACGGATTTCGCAATCGGAAGAGCCACGCAACCGTACACATGTGATACAAGACGACCTGTGAAATCATTCATTTCACACGCACACATTCGAACGAAATTTCACACCACCTCCGCGCACGTCAACAAACACCAACACGTTCACTGACACAAGGACAACTCATTGTCTTCGAACGAATTCAATTCTCCCCGCGCATACGCCCACATCACCCGCGATGTGAGGTGAACCCCAATTCCCCTTTGCGACTTGTAGTCGTGCGTTCAACTGGACCTTTGGCCAGTGTGTGGTGGTATATCAGATCTCACCCTGGGGGATTTCTCCGTAAAAGTGTGAGATTGAGTCGTACGAAGTTCGGCTACGCACACGATCGTTTCGATACAGTGTAGTGTTCATATTTTGAAGCATGAACACCGTCGGAAGTTGCGTTCGGAAGAATATATTGTAGAATCTGTGAAACCAAGTGAAAGACTGGGTGAAGTCCAGGGAAGTCGAACTTTCGGACGCGTGTCAGCACATACTCCGAGGGCAGTTACAGTGCCGTAGCGAGACGGTGTTGAGAGAGGGCGTTCAGGGGGTGATTGGTTTTCAGTGTGACGACGGGCGTGTTTTCGTGTTCACAAGTAAGAAGAGCTATCTACTCTAACTGCACTAACGGTACTGCGGGAGAGCGTTACTAGGACGGTAGGTCCCTCACAGTACCACAGTTATACTCACGGTTTGCTACTGGAAGCCGGCTACCGCAGCTAGACGTGCGTGGCTCAGATGCTTGCGCAGCCACGGTGGCGAGCTCGGCTGGATGTTTCGTCCGGCCTTTGCCGCTCAACAATTGGAGCGTCCATCAACTCAATGAGCGTCCAGCGGCTGGAGCACCTGTCACAGCTTGCCAGAAGCCTCATGAACACGGCCCGATGCGCCGACCGCAGAGCCGCGGCGATTCCAGGGAGAGTCACCGCACGCCGAAGTCAGGGAGCCGCTCCTTCCGGCTCGAACGTCCCGCTCGCCGTCATCTGGACGTCTTGAAACCAGATCACGTGGAAACGAGCGTCGCGTCAGCAGTCATGGGACGGGCGTGGGGAAGGCGACGCTCGGCGCCGTGATCGAGCGCGTCGCCGTGCTCGTCGACGGTGGGCACGGACGTCGCACCGCTCAGGTCGCCCTACAAGCGCGTTGCCGTGCCGAGCGTGGGCACGTGCGTGGTATTGCAGACAGGCGACGCCGACGGCGTCTGAAACAGAAAAATCGAAACGGAAACATCAAATAGGTTCCAAAAAAGGGCTCTATCGAATGAAATGCATGCGACTTTGGTAGAGGGGCTACCGGCACCAGCGTGTCCCCAGACGCTCATCTTCGGCCGACCGAAGGCCACACACCGGCCCAAGGCAACGCACGCGTGAGCGCGTGTACTCACACACCCACCCCTTTCCGACGTATAGTTACGGGAGAAACGGCAAGCGGGAGATGTGTCGGTGATCGCGTTCGGATCGCCCCCCACCCTCGCTCCTCTCCCCGCACCGCCATGCAAGGAAGCCTGCTCCTCTGCCTCTGGGTACCCTTGGCATCGGGCCTGGCGTCAGGCCTGTCGGCACCGATGCGCGGCAGCACTCGTTTTTTCCTCGATACGGCGGTGCGCGAAGAGCTCACACAGCTGCTGCCGCTGGGCATGTTCCACGGCGTCACGACCAATCCTACCATTCTTCAGCGCTCAGGGGTTCCCTGCACCGTCGAAGCGATACACGAGCTCGCCAAGGACGTGTACGAGCTAGGCGCGCAGGAGTTCATGTGCCAGGCATGGGGGTCCACTGCCGACGAGATGTTTGTCAAGGGCATAGCGCTCGCCACACTGCCGGGCTTCCCTGCGCCGGTCATCAAGGTGCCGGTGACGCCCGCGGGCGTGGAGGCGGCCGCGCAGCTACAAGCCAATGGCGTTCGCGTGTGCCTCACCGCATGCTACGCCTCGTCTCAGGCCCTCGTGGCTGCTTCCCTTGGTTGCGAGTACCTGGCTCCTTACCTAGGAAGGATGACGGATGCTGGCAAGAACGGCTTCGGAGAGATTGCGAAGATGCAGGAGATTGTCGACGGCTTGGGCGCCTCGACACGCATCTTCGTGGCGTCCATCCGCACCGTTGACTCCATGGCTGAGCTTGCCACACTTGGACTCAACACATTCACCTTCTCGCCCGACATTGCCCGCGCGCTGTTCGTCGAGCCTCTGACCATAGAGGCCGCGCGCGCCTTTGAGGAGGCTGCAGCGAGCAATCAAGGCGAGTGATGTGGTTTCCGAGTACGGCCGCCCACGTGTGGAAGAGCTTGTGTGTAAAGCCTTGTTAACAGCCAATTCACACCTCCAAGTAGGCATTTATCGCGCCAAGACGGACCGCGCCACCGAGTCACATTCGCCATGGAGTTCGACGAGGGCTCCATCTTCTACTCCAATCAGGAGCGCGGCGACGGCGCGCGGGCGGACACAGAGTCACCGGCGTCGGCGCGGATCAAGTACTTTCAGTTCATCCGCACCTACCGTGAGGGCAACGTGTTCATCTACCGCGACAAGCTCCGGCAGGCGGTGAGCCTCGGCATCCCGGAGCTCGAGGTGGACCTCGACCACGTGATGGCATGGGACGATGTGCTCGCGGACGACCTGCAGGAGCGCCCGGCCTTCCACTTGCCGCACTTTGAGCAGGCAGCGCTCGAGGCGGCCAAGTCGATGGACATCCTTGACCCGGAGGCGCTCGACATGCCCTCGTTCCAGATCACGCTGATGTCGACGAAGAAGCGGATCACGATCCGCGAACTGGTCTCGTCGCAGGTGTCGCGCGTAGTCATCATCCCGGGTATCGTCATCTCGTCGTCCAAGGTCAAGGCCAAGGCCACGAAGATCTTCGCGCAGTGCAAGGGCTGCCAGACAACTACGCAGGTCCCAGTGCGCGCGGGCTTTGGCGGCGCCAACCTGCCGCGCAAGTGCGCCCAGGTGCGGCAGCCGGGCGAGGCGCCGTGCCCGCTCGACCCGTACGCGATCGTGCCCGAGAAATGCCAGTACGTCGACATGCAGACGTGGAAGCTGCAAGAGGCGCCCGAGATGGTGCCCACGGGAGAGATGCCGCGCTCAGTCATGCTGTCCGTCGACCGAAACCTTGTGGACAAGGCGATCCCGGGCAACCGCGTGACGGTGACGGGCATCATGTCGATCATGTCCAACGTGGGCAAGGGCGGGCCGGGGGGCGTCGCAATCCGAACACCCTACCTGCAGGTGCTCGGCGTGCGCCATGGCTTCGAGTCGCTCGACGTCACGGGCACGTCGCTCTCGGTCTTCACGGCGGCCGAGGAGGAGGCATTCCACGCCCTCGCGCGCGGCGAGGACATCTTTACGCGGCTGAGCAACTCGATCGCGCCCTCGATTTACGGGTCGGAGGACGTCAAGAAAGCTCTCGCGTGCTTGCTCTTCGGCGGCGCGCGCAAGGAGCTCCGAACCTGAAGACGGCCTCTGAGTGCCACTGAGTTACCACTGAGTGCCACTGATTGCCTCCCTCATTGCATGCAGGTGCGCGCAAGGAGCTCTCCGATGGCGCCCGCCTGCGAGGCGACATCAACGTGCTGCTGCTGGGCGACCCTTCGGTGGCCAAGTCGCAGTTCCTTAAGTTTGTCGAGAAGGCGGCGCCCATCTCGGTGTATACCTCGGGGAAAGGCTCCTCCGCCGCCGGCCTGACCGCCACCGTCACGCAAGACTCGGCCAGCCGCGAGTTCTATCTCGAGGGCGGCGCGATGGTGCTCGCGGATGGTGGCGTGGTCTGCATCGATGAGTTCGACAAGATGCGCGAGCAAGACCGAGTTGCGATCCACGAGGCCATGGAGCAGCAGACGATCTCGATCGCAAAGGCGGGCATCACCACCGTGCTCAACTCGCGCACCTCCGTCCTCGCGGCCGCTAACCCCACGTTCGGCCGGTACGATGCCGAGAAGAACGCGGCGGAGCAGGTCGACTTCCAGTCAACGATCCTCTCGCGCTTCGACATGATCTTCATCCTGCGAGACGAGTATGACCTCGAAAAGGATCGGACGCAACGGCTGCATGCAAGTGCTCACCACGGCGCCCTCTCCTCCCCACAGGTACGACCTCGAAAAGGATCGGACGCTCGCGGCGCACATCCTGAAGATCCACGTGCAAGGCACGTCGACGGTACGGGAGCCGGCGGAGGGGGAGCTCGACGTGCTCATCGCCACTGATGACCTCTGAGCGCCCTTGATGGCGTCCCTCATCAGGTACGGGAGCCGGTGGAGGGGGAGCTCGACGTGCTGCAGCTCAAGCGCTACATTGCGTACGCGCGCGCCAAATGCTCGCCTCGCCTCAACGAGCAGGTGAGTGCCACTGAGTGCCACTGAGTACCACTGAGTGCCACTGAGTGCCACATATGGCCACTGATGGCCACTGATTGCATGCTTGCTGCTCGACCTCGCCAAATGCTCTCCTCGCCTCAACGCGCAGGCGCGCGAGGTGCTGCAAAACTACTACGTGGCGGTGCGCCAGGGGCTCGTCCAGGAAGATGCGGAGGCGGAGCGCCGCGGACGCGCGCCACGCGCCGTGCCGATCACGGTGCGCCGGCTGAAGGCGATCGTGTCTGATGGCCTCTGATGACCTCTGATTGCCCTTGATGACGTCCCCTCATCAGGTGCGCCAGCTCGAGGCGATCGTGCCTGATGGCCTCTGATGACCTCTGATTGCCCTTGATGACGTCCCCTCATCAGGTGCGCCAGCTCGAGGCGATCGTGCCTGATGGCCTCTGATGACCTCTGATTGCCCTTGATGGCGTCCCCTCATCAGGTGCGCCAGCTCGAGGTGATCGTGCCTGATGGCCTCTGATGACCTCTGATTGCCCTTGATGGCGTCCCCTCATCAGGTGCGCCAGCTCGAGGCGATCGTGCGCATCGCCGAGTCAGTCGCCAAGATGCGCCTGTCGCCGGTGGCCACCGAGGACGATGTGCAGACGGCGATCCATATGTTCACCGTCTCGACGCTGCGCGCGGCCAAGATGGGCGACATCGAGATCGAGGGCGTGAGCGAAGGTGCAGAGCGGACAGCTGAAGAGCATATCCGGAAGCGTGTGCAGATCATGATGGCGGTCAACGTCTCCAAATTGCTCGGCGATCTCAACGATCAGGGCATCGACCGCGCCGTGGCGCAGCGCGCGCTCAATGCGATGGTGCGACAGGGAGATTTCCAGGAGGTGGCGATGGGCAAGAAGGTCAAGCGCCTGCGGTGAGTGCGGGCGCCGTGGCGGGCGCCGGAGCGGCGGCGCGGCCGAGGCGGAACACGGAAGACACAGCCGGAATGGAGGAAGCGTATTTACGGAACGCGGTCTGGCGGGGCGCCCCCTGCGGTGTGGCCCACGCGGCGAGCGTCGCAGCGCCGGCGGGTTGACCATCTGGTTGACCACGAGGCTTGCCGTGTCCGGACTCCGGCGAGACGTAACGCGAGCCCAGTACTGGGTCTCAGTCGGTGCCTCGCCGTCGTGGGGAGGTCGTGGACGATCGTGCGCGCCCGGCGTTGCGGCATCCGTCCACGGCACGCCACCCGCCTCATGCCGCGGATACCACAACGATTACTCATGAGTGCATGGATATGTAATTAAACAGGAAAAAACCAAGGGGGCACACAATTTATCAGATCATCATTGCGTCGAGAGTCGGAGAGTTCACAGCCGCCGCCGCCGCCGCCACCCTTCCGCATAATGCATTCGCACGGTCGCTTTCCGCTCTTCCGTTCCACCACGGCCACCAACTCCTCCTCGTCCTCGTCGTCTACCAAGAGCGCTTCCGCCACCACCGCGCCGCCGCTGGCGCCTGCCCGCGCCGCCGGGCGCTCACGCCTCCTTGTCCTTCTTCTTCTTCTTCTTCTCCTTCTTGTCGTCGTCGCCGCCCTCGTCATCGTCGTCGCGCTTCTTCTTCTTCTCCTTCTTCTCCTTCTTCTCGCTGTCCGCGCCCTCCTCCTCCTTGGCCGCCTTCTTGGCCGCCTTCTTGGCCGCCTTGGCCGCTGCCTCCGCCGCCTCTGCTCCCATGCTCGAGTCCGCAGCCGTGCTGTACCCTCGTCCGCTGTCAGCCGCCGCGTACATCGTGACCATCGGCTGCTTGGGTCCGCCGTTGGGCACCGCCGCCGACGGGGCCGCCGGCATCCTGCCCTCGAGCATGCGCATCCGCTCCTCGACCTTGAGCCGGCCGTCGATGCCGATCGTGGCCGTGCTCGTCTCGCCGAGCGCGTCCACGCGGATGGAGAGGGCACACTTGGCAGCGAGCACGCGCGAGATCTTGCCCTTGTGCTTGGGCTGCGCCTGGCCGACTAAGGAAGCATGGTAGATCAAGCCGTACTTGGGCGTGTCGTGCTTGGCCTTGAGGGCGCGGAAGAGCGCCTTCTCCGCGCCCAAGATCTGGACCGTCGAGGCCGGCTGCTTCGCCAAGTTCATCAGCGAGCCCGCATGGGCGATCAAGCGCGCACCGACGAGCTCGCCCACCATCACGGACAGGTTGGGTGCGATGGCGTTCATCCTATTTTTGAGGTATTCCCACAGCTGCGCGCGGTACTCGGAGAGCGAGATGACCTGCTCCGTGAGCATCAAGATGTTCTTGATGTCCTCGCCGCTCACCTCTGTTCCCATTGAGATCTCGGCCGCCTCCTTCATCTCGACCTCAATCTCCTCCGCCAAGATGCTCGAAAAGTCCATCGTCTTGCACTTGGTGCGCACGCCCATGTGCCGGATGACCTTGGCGTACATCAGGTTGTCGGGCACAATCTTGCCCAGCTCGGGGAAGTGCCAGCCGTACCACTCCTTCAGGCGCATCGCGTACGTGTTGAGCTCCTTGTCGAGGTCGTCCAGGAGCCCGATGGCCTGGATGATCATCGTGTCCACCTTGTCCGGCGAGAACTTGAGCTTGTAGCGCGAGAGCGAGTGGGCCAGGCCGATCTGCATCGAGCGCAGCTCCGGGCCGGTCGTGCCCTCGAGCAGGCCCTCGATCTGCGACCGCAGGCCGCGCATCAGCTGCATGACACCCTCGTCCCACACGCACGGAATATCGAGCTTCTCCTTGATCGCGTTGCCCAGCTTTGCGTCCGCGACCGCAAGCGTCTCCTGCACCTCACTCGACACGCAGTTCTTCTTCAGGAACTTTTTCATCCCCGAAGACAGCTTGCCCTCGACGAGCGCGGTCGCTGACTGCAGCGCCTCGGCGGTGTCAAGGAATTTGCTGAAGGCCTTCAGCGAAACCAATTTGTGCGCCGAGTCGATATCCGAAAAGGACTTGTTGAGCGAGTCCGGGTCCTTGAGCTTCTCGGGCTTCTTCAGCGAGAAGAGCGCGTGCCCGGCCGGCGTGTCGAAGAGGACGAGCATGAGCCCGCTGAAAGAGAGAGAGGCACGTCTCCGGGCCGCGCGCCGAGATGAGCGTACCGGTAAACTTGAGGAAAGGCCTGTGAAACGTAGCAAGTTTTCTCGGTCCCTAGCCATCCAACGCGGATGTAACCCCTGTGCGTAGGGTCCATTCGGCGTACTAGAGTCGGCGTGCGCGTCGTCGTTTGTACATCAAGAGCAGCGGCGAAGCCCACCCGGCCTCCGAAGTGGATGTGGCTCCTGTGCTTAGGGCTCTCGTACGGTACCCGGTATACGCGTCGCCTGTGTTGGTGGTTTATATGCATGGGAACTTCTCCGTATTTTCCGATTCCATCGAAGATTTTTGCACAATGGCGGCCCTGTCGACGATCCTCGCCGCCGCCAGCTTGGGCTACCTGGCATCGTTCACGCCGTCGCACGGCGTCCAGCGCACGCCGTCCTACAGCGTCCAGCGCATGCCGATCGTGTCAATGCAGACGGGCGGCGGCGGCCTCAACGGCGCGGCCATCGCCGTAGCGGCCCAGGCTGCGACCGCCGTGATGGAGGAGGTGTCCAAGTCGGTTGCCGACAAGGGAATCGACGCGCCCGAGGCCAAGAGCTCCTTCGTCTCCATGGACACGGAGCGCGCGGGCCTTGTCGACGATGAGGGCCTACCGCTCATCTACGACAAGGACGCCATCCAAAAGTACTGGGCAGCCCAAAGCGGCGCGCTGCAGTCGCGGTGGCTCGAGTTCCTCGGCGTGACGGTGCCGTTCCTGACGCGTGTGGCGGGGCTGCTGATCTCTGGCGGCACGGACAAGCTGCAGAGCAACGCGCGCGACCTCGCGCGCGACGCGCGTGTCGGCATCGAGAAGCTCGGGCCGACGTACATCAAGATGGGACAGATGCTGTCGGTGCGACCGGATGTGCTGCCACAGGAGGCGCTCGACGAGCTGCAGATCCTGCAGGACGGCGTCGAGGGCTTCGAGCGCTCGGTGGCCGTCGCGATGGTCGAGAAGGAGCTCGGCCGACCCTTGATGGACGTCTTTGAGGAGTTTGGCGAGAATGCGGCCGCGGCGGCCTCGCTCGCTCAAGTGTACCGTGCCAAGCTACGCTCGACGGGCGAGTGGGTGGCCGTCAAGGTGCAGCGGCCGGGCGTGCAGGCGCTCGTGTCCAAGGACCTGTACGTGCTCCGCCGCGCCGCCGAGATCTACCAGGGCCTGATCACGCGCTTCGCCCCACAGCAACGCACGAACTACGTCGCGCTACTAAACGAGTGGGCTGTGGGGTTTTACACGGAGCTCGATTTCGTCAACGAGGCGTCGAACATGAAGCGGATGGCCGAGGTGCTGCGCGAGGCGCAGGTGGTCGACGTGATCGTGCCGCGCGTGTACGACGAGTACACGACGCGCCGCGTCCTCGTGTCCCAATGGATCGATGGTAAGAAGCTCTCGGACTGCGAGCCGTCGGAGATCAAGGAGCTCATCGAGATTGGGCAGGAGTGCTTCCTGGTGCAGCTGCTGCAGGCCGGCTTCTTCCACAGCGACCCGCATCCTGGAAACCTGCTCCGGCCCCACGACCAGAGCGTGGGCCGGCTCGCTCTCATCGACTTCGGGCTCGTCGCGCGCATCCGACAGGAGGAGATGGACTCGATGGTCTCAGCTATCGTGCACCTCGCCAACAAGGACTACGCGGCGCTTGTGGATGACTTCATCAATCTCGAGATCTTGCCGAGCGACTGCAACCGTGGCAAGGTGATCCCGCTGATGGACAAGGCCCTCTCGCCCTACGTCAAGGGGGGTGGCGCCAAGCGCTACGAGGCCGAGCTCAAACAGATGTACGGCATGGACGGGACGATGGACGCAACTGTCGGGGGCTTCCAGGCCATGACGCAGGACCTGCTGACGGTGCTCAACGACATCCCCTTCTCAATCCCGCCCTACTTTGCGCTGCTCGCGCGCGCGGTCGTCACCCTCGAGGGCCTCGCCCTCTCCGTCGACCCCGATTACGGCCTCATCATCTCGGCATACCCCTTCGTCGCGCGCAAGCTGCTCTCGTCAGATCGACCTGAGCTCCAAAAGGCGCTCATGGAGGTGCTCTATGCCGGCAGCAGCTCGCTCGGCAGCGGGACGAGCCGCGGCGTCGTCACGCCGACTCGCCTCGCGTCCCTCCTCAACTCTGCCGCCGGCATCGTGGCGAAGAAGCAAGGCCAGGCCTTCGTCGACCTCGATGCGGTGCCGGAGACGGGCATCTCGCCCTCGGAGGCTCTCGCCTATGTCCTCTCCGAGGGAGCGGCGTCGCTGCGCACGCTGCTCGCGACGGAGGCCGAGACGGCGGCGGACCTGCTGCTGCGCCAGGCGCTGCGCAAATCCGTGCCCCTCATCGCCGCTGCCATCCCACAGCCACCTACGCTGCCATTCCTACCGGCGCCGCCTGAGCCTCTCTCGCTTCCGTTGCCGCTACTGCTGCCGACCCCCGATACGGGACTGGGCGGAGGCTTCAGACCGCTGCTGACGAGCGGCCAGCAGGTGCTCGACGCCCTCGCGCCGCCTCTCAGCCGTGAGGAGGAGCTGTACGCGATCTCGCTCGTGGACCTCGCGCGCTCCTCCCTGGGCGAAGAGGCGGCCGCACTGCTGAACGGAGAGCTCGCTCAGTCGCCGCTCGCGGCGGTCCGCACCGCACTGCCACTGCTCGAGCTGCTCGTCGACGCTGCCGAGGCCGACGCCCGAGACGGCGTGTCCAACACGCCGCTGCTGCAGCTGGCCAAGCAGGCGATTAGCTTGCTGCGGGCTCTGCCTGCCAACCTACCCACCCCTTTTGCCGGTACGCAACTCCCATTTGGGCGTGGCAGTGGCGCACCCACGCCCGCGGCCCCGGCGGCCACACGCACGCCCGATGCGACGGCGGAGCTCAGCGCGTCAGTGGCGGCGCTCGCACCGGCCCAGAAGGCGGCCATGCAGCACTTCCTTTCGCAGGTGGGCGGCGGGCTGCGCGGGAAGCTCGACGCACGGCTCGTCGCGTTGCGGTAATAGACGATTGCGCGTTACAGACGACGTCGGCATGTCACTTCATGGAAGCGCGGGCGCAGCGGTACTAATGGTAACTTGTCGTTCCCGGCGCCCGGCTCAGTCCAGCTTTTTACACGTACCTACGTTTAATAACAAATAAGTTTTTCAGTTTCACGCGCGCATCAACCGAACGCATTGTACCGTACGTTGATCTCTGCATCATCGGATTGTAGTGTACTGAGTACTCCGCTCAGAGCGACGAGAGTATCTAACTATATGATTAAGTTGTCGAAATGCCATCCGCATCCCGCTCGGCCGTTAGCTCCTTCCGCTGCTTCTGCGCATCGACCATGCGCATATTTTGCTGCTCCACGATGGCTGGCTCCTCGTCTGCCGTCGCTTGCAACAATCGCTTCTCCGCCTGCAGCTTCTGCCTCTGGTAGTCTGCTTCAGCCTGGTGCTTTCGCACATTCGCCTGCACTCTCGTGGCGGCATCGTTCTCTATTTTGCTATGGTCGGGGTGCACCCCAGCGTCCGTCTTCTCCTCCTGCACCACGGCGGCTGGCTCCTCGTCTGCCGTCGCTTGCAACAATCGCTTCTCCGCCTGCAGCTTCTGCCTCTGGTAGTCTGCTTCAGCCTGGTGCTTTCGCACATTCGCCTGCACCCCCTCGACGGCGTCGTTCTCCTTCTTGCTCGGGTCCGCCTTGACCTCTGTATGAGGGAGGGCGGCGGCCACGGAGGGCGAACGACTGGCCTCCAGGCGAACGAATCGCCACTTTGACTTATCCACGACACGCTCCCAGTATGCGTCGCCATCCCTAGCGATCTGCTCCAGCTGCTCGAGGCGGCCACTGTCCTGAGTCATGTGCTCATTATTGTAGAGCCTGAAAAACTCGAGCTTCGTACACTGCTTCTCAACAAGCCACGCCGGTGGCACCGTGCCGGTCAATTGGTTGTTGGTAAAATCCACTTTTTCGAGCGCCTGGCAGTTTGCGAGCGTGTCCGGAATTGCACCGCTCAGCTGATTGTTGTTGAGGAACAATTCCTTTAGCTTCATCAGGCCCGCGTCCTTGTGCAACCGCTTGAGCTCGTCAAGCCGTGCCTCATCCTCTTTGCCCATCTTGGAGCCGCTATTCTTTGCCTCTTCTTTCCGTTTCGTGAGATCTTTCATCTCCTCCTTCTCCCCGCCCGACAGGCCACCGAACCTAGATGGGATGCTGCCCTTCAGCTTGTTGTTGTCCAGACAGAGGCGCTCAAGGTTTTTGAGCTCGCCGAGCTCTGCAGGCAGCTCGCCAGTGAGCTCGCAGTAGTTGAGGCTCAAGTTTTTGAGCTTCGTCATGAATTTGAAGGCCCTCGGGATCATACCTTTGAGGCTATTATAGCCCAGATGCAGGGTCTCCATTTCTATACAGGTCGCGAGCTTCTCTGGGAGCGTGCCGTGCAGTCCACGGCCCTTGAGGTTGAGCGTACGCAGCCGGTGGCAATGGAGCTGCTGGTCCCGCCGGGCGATGAGCAGGTCGTGCAGCGAGCAGTCCTTAAAGTCGTTCATCTTTGTCTGCCGCGTCAAATCCTTGATAGCAGGCCAATGTTTGCCCTTTTCCCCCTTCCACGTTTTCTGCCATGCAGCCGAATTGCCTGCCAGCGAAAGCTCAAGTAGCGGGCACTCGTCCTTCTGCAGCAGCTCTTGTAGCATTTTTTGCAGCTTCTCCCGAAGCCCATCGGCGAGCGTTGAGTTGGAGCACTTGAGGTGGAGCACAACGCCCTCACCCGCGCGACGAAGTGCTTGCTCAGTGAGCTTGCCCTGATGCTCAACCGTCTCCGGCTCGAGAGCACCGAGGATGCGCGCTCCCTTGTACAGCACGTGAAGATCGTGCTTGAGGTCAAAGAGTGGCTTGACGTGCAGCTGCAGCTCGGCGATGATCCAATCCGAATCCTCGAGCTTGAGCCACAGGTTGAGAAGGATGTCGCGGTTCCCACCGGCTTTGATTGCGTCGTAGTCGGGATTGATGCGATCCTTGGCGCGGCAGACAATTGCGCGAGACAATTGATCCGAGTCCCCTTGATAGCCATCGTGGTCATCGTCGGTCGAACGTTGCAGCTCGCCGTCGGCGCCGCTGGTGAGGAAGCTCAAGGCGACAGCCATCGCGTGCAGGGACGGAAAGACAAGGGTGCAACGCACGAGGTCGCAAAGCTTCCTGTAGTTGCCGGCATATTCTTCAGCAACCTTGGCGCAGCAGCGCGGTACGCCCTTGATTGAAGCCCCCCCCTCGTCTGTCACCTTGTCCTTCGCTTTTGGGCACGTTTTTTCAACATGCGTCTTAACCGCGTCCATAACCTTCTCGAGCACTGGAACGGCTTTCTTCGCCTTGTGGATCAACGCCAGCAGAGTGTTGAGAGCATCGTCGGCGCCGGCGCCACTGGGTTGCACCATATCCACCTTGAGCTTGTTCACCTCTTTGCAGCGCACCTTCATGTACTCGAGTGCGTCTTCCGTGATTGCCGGTGCGCCCTCCTCGATGCGCTGCTTCTCGTCTTTGCGCAGCTTTGCGTACGCTGCGTTGAAACGGAAGACCGACTGGTTGAGGAGCGGCCTGTACTGCGAGATCGCGTTGTCACGCCGTTCAGGGTAGCTCTTCTCCATCTTCTCCAAGTCCTTCCTCTTCTCCGAAATTTTCTTCTCGAGCTCTGTGATGTCTTCGTTGTGATGAGTACGGTCTTGCTCGCGCATCAACTCCGTGCCCATTTCCTTCATCTCCTTGAGCTGATGCGCGAGTTCATTGATGGTGGTCCTCATCCGAGTCTGCGCGTTGAGCATCGCCGAGCATTCTTCCACGCACAATGCCACAGGCGCAACGGACTTGCTCAGGTTGGACGGATCGAAGTGTTTGAGCAGCGTGTCAGCATTCAGAGGGTCGGGTTCCACTTCCTGCTGCTGCTCTTCCACCTTCGGCGGTTGATGTTCACCGTCTCGCGAGGAGGCGTCGGATCCTTTGACTGAGTGCAAGGCCACCCAAGTCTTGTCCTGAACCGAATGGTCGAAGAGGAACAGCTCGTCTCCTTCCTGGAGCTCCTTTTCGAATTCTTTGTGATGCGATCGGTCCACTTGACCCGGAAGGACCTGCCCGTTCGCCGCGTCCGGGAACATGTTGTCAAACTCTTTGCGTACGAAGCCCGCGTTGACATCCCGCCCTGTTTCGAGCGCGCGCATGCGGCCTCGGCTGTACACCATCTCCCAGGGCGCAAAGCAGCCGCAGACAAAGACCTGGTAGTTGTGGCTCGTGCGCGCGCGACGCATCACTTCTCTCAGGAACTTGTGTGGATCTTTGCCCATTGTGTCGTAGACGACATGGTAGCCAGCGACGAACGCACGATCAACAAAGGCGTCCGTCATCTCCTTCTTTTTGAACGGCTGCCAGAGCATCTTCTTTCGCACGAGGAACTGCGAGCGCATGGTGGCGCTCGAGAGCGCCAGGTAGTGACCGTCGACAGAGAACCCGTCCTCTTGGAACTGGCCGTCGGGCGAAATCCACTTTGTAGGCTTCAGCCGGTCGCCATACTCCTCCTGCACCGACTTCAACTTCGCTGCGTGAGCCCCGGAGATGCACAGGCGGTACTCGCGGCAATACATGCGGCAATCATCGGGGTCGAGGTGGACAAATTCCTCCGGCGACCATCGCTTGAGCCTGTATAGCTCCTTGAGCGCGTAGCTCTTGCCGCATCCAGGCGGGCCATACATTATGATCAGCCGCGGCCTGTCTTTCTGAGGAGCCTGTTTCCCCTTCGTGACGTCCGTGTAGTACTTCTCCGCATCCTCAAGATCTTCGACGATGTCGATCGCGCCGCCTAATTGAGTCGCGGCCTCGCTTAGGTCGACGATGGAGTAACGTGCGAGGTGCACCACAGCGTCCGTCTTCTCCTCCTGCACCACGACGGCTGGCTCCTTGTTTGCCGTCGCTTGCAACAATCGCTTCTCCTCCGTCTCCGCCTGCAGCTTCTGCTTCTGGTAGTCTGCTTCAGCCTGGTGCTTTCGCACATTCGCCTGCACTCTCGTGGCGGCATCGTTCTCCTTCTTGCTCGGGTCCGCCTTGACCTCTGTATGAGGGAGGGCGGCGGCCACCCTGGGCGGCTGCCCGCTTGCTGCCGCTGGCGACGCCCTGGTGATGCCCACGAGCTCAGTCAGCTGCCGGTTGGGTTGCTGCTGATCGTCCAGCTTGCTGCGCAGCTCATCGAGCATGCTGCGCAGCTCACGCTTGCCACGTTCGGATTCGTCGAGCTGTCCCTGCAGCTCTCGATTCCGCCCCTCCAGCTCCTGCACCCGTGCCTGTAGAGCCTGAAACGGTCCTGAGGCATTTGCGACCCCGACGGTGAAGTCGTTGCCGTCAATTGACTCGCCTTCGATGCGGCGCAGCGCTCTCACCGGCTGGGATGGAAATAGATCGAATTTTGCAAAATCGACAACTTGCCGCACGCGATCGGGCAGTTTCCCAGTCCAACGCCTCAGGAACGCTTCGTCGCGCGCGTATTCGCGCGCGCCGCCGCCGCGCTCATCGGTTGCTTGAGGCTCAATTGCGTCCATCCAACGAAAGATCACGGAAGGCGGTGTGAACGTTACCGGTACATGTATCGGTAGCGCGATACACGCGCTGTCTTCAATAGTACCGAGGGCGGGAAAAGCGGGGAGAAGTTCCTGGAAGACTCCTGGAAGTACATTTAAGGAACGGTCCGACGGTTACGTAAGATCTTCCGTCGTACCTACAGTTTGTGGCCTTTGCCCCCGGCATGCATGATTCGGATCCGCTTTCAACACGTTTCGTGAGAATTGTCGGTTTCGTGCATTCGTGTGCGGCTCCGCCTCGGCGGGCTCCTTAGACTCCTTAGCAGCGTGTGACGGCCACTGCTTCAGATGGCGGCGCCCGATCTGGCAAGGCACCCGACCAGCAAATTCTCCCATGGGAGAACGTTGATCACTCAACTAGAGACCGAGCCGAGCGCCTACGTTCAATCCTACCTCGCCGCCGCCGGGCCACCTACAGAGATGTACATGGATGCGCTACGATCTGGCGGCAGCCTCAACATATTGCCATACGGGCGCAAGGGCCATTGGCCGGAAAGGCGCTTTGAGCAGTCTCTGGCGAAGGTGATGGCTCCACAACCACTGATCAACCATCCTCAAACGGTGTCGGCACCATCTATCGGGAAGCACGCCGCCAGACAGGTCTCGACTGAACCAGCTGTTGGCAGGCACAACGTGTCGAAGAAGACTGCCCTCGTACCATCGGCCTCCATGCCAGCTCACAAAGACCGTGACGGTGATGTTTCAGTCGTACTTTCGAAGAACGACCGACACTCGCACAGCCTCCTTGAGCGCATCGATGAGCTCCGTGTGCAGCGCGGAGGTGCTCCAAAGATGCTGACGGCACTCTCGCATGCGGGGGCGAAATGGCTCAAAGTCAAGCAGCAGGGGGTTGCTTCGATCGCAGCGCTGCGCGTGCTGCGGGACGACACCCTCCAAGGGGCGTCTCGAGGGGCGTCCAGGGATCGCATTCTACGTCCGCTACTGATGCGCAAGGAGCTGCTCAAGCTCAGCGCGAGCGCCCCCAATTGGTGGAAGATGCCAGAAACGTCCGTGGAGGCCGCCGAGCGCTTCGATACGAAGCACCGCGCAAGAAGTGCAAGGGCAGACCAGCTGTGCATACTCTCGCGCAAGGCGACAAGCCCTCGCGACGCGCTGGCTCTCAAGTTTGACGAAGCTTTATTCGCCGTGCGCACCAATCGCTACTTTGAGCTCCGGGCTGTTGCACCTGCCGAGAAGGTGATCCCTCGTGCGCGCAGACCCAAGGAAGGGAAAGTGATCGAGCCCAAGCCCTTTGATGTGTACAAGAGCATCTGGGAGCCGAGACGCAAAGACGCCGATTCGAGAGACGTGTACGACACGGACGAGGTGGAATTTAATCGCTTCAGCATCGATTGGGAGGAGCTCCTCAGACTCGGCATCACCAAGCTCATATTAATGCACGACGATGGCGGCGACGACGGGGTCGAGGATGAGGACGGTGATGGAATCCCGGACGAGGTGGAGGACGTGGGCATGGTGCTGTGGAAGATCCACGATGTGCTGAGCAGCATCTACACGTACTACTCAATTCAGAGCGGCAGCATCTCCGATGGCATCGGCCTGAATGCATGGACGGACTTTACCGATGATTTCAACTTGGTCTCCAAGACGAGCCAGTTTTGCCAGCGCAAAGACGTCGACTTGATCTTCATCGAGGTGAATGCGAAGTCCAAGTTGGCCGCGCGCGAGATTAAAAAGCAACCGTCCACGCGCGAGCTCGCAGTAGACGGTGGCGGCGAGCTCTCCCTTTCGCGCCTAGAGTTCTACCAGGCCCTGGTGCGCCTGGCGATCTGCAAGTATGTGAAGGGCGGCGAAATCCCGGACGTTTCGGATGCGGTCGAGCGGCTGGTCTCCACCGACATCATGAATCGAGCTATCGCCCTTGAGTCAAGGAATCGAGAGCATCTCGTCGTCGACGCCAACCTCTTTCGAGCGCGCTATGCCTACACAAAGCCAGTCTGCACGGTGCTCGAGGCAAACTTGCCATCGCTCGAAACTCTGTACGACGCGCTCTGCAACAGAAGTTACGCCCGCATGAAGCCTCGAGGCTCGAAGGATCGACTCGCAGTGGGAGAGTGGTTGGGCTTTCTCTACGAATCGAAGCTCATCGGCAAAGATATTTCGGAGCGCGATGCCATGTTGTGCTTTGCCTTTTCCAGAATGGTCGTTGTGGACACTAGAACAGAGATTGGAAAGCGGCGCGACGCGATGATCCAGTTCCAAGGCTTTATGGAGGCTTTGTGCCGTGCCTCGACGCTGAAAGCCCTGCCGACGGCGGCCGAGCTCAAGGCAGCAGGTTGCGACAACGCGCCTCAGTGGATCGAGGAGAATCACGACAAGTACATGGCCATTCTGAGCACGCGGGGAACGCCATGGGGCATCGATCCCGTTCGGCCAGTTGAAGAATCGCTGCAGATGGTGCTTGATATTGTGCACCATGCGGTCGCGAAGACGACCTCAAGCGCCCAGGCTGGTGACATCTCAGTTCGCAGTCGCGTCGTCTCGACAGAGCAGGCCATGCGATTTGTGACGAAGCTCAAGGGAAGGGTTAAGGCTTGAACCAGCCGTGTGACAACCGCGGAACTGCTATCCGGGAAAACAGAGCTACAGCCATGGAACACTTCATGACACTTTCAACCGAGGGAGCGAGCATGCATTCCTCTTTTATCCTGTGAGCTGTGTTAGAAAAATACGATTTCGTTCATGTTCACTTTTCGTAGGGAAGTTGCTGGAGGCCGCCAGGTCAGACACGATGCATCGGCTTCTTGTTGTATTACAAGCCATTGCACCAGCAATCGGGTACCATGAGTCATACTGGAAATCGTCAGATGGATCACCAAGGCCAGTGACAGTGCCGCAGAGAGAGATTTCGGAGGTGCGCAAGCAGTACATGCCAGATAGTCCTAAGTGGCGGCGTCTGCCCAAGTCATTTGTAATTGAGCCGAGCTCCTGCGCGAATGCAAGCGGCACGGCGGTGGGTGCATTTTCCGCTCGCTACAATTTTGGTTGGACAAAGGCCGAATCAAATGTCCACAACATAGCACATCAAGCAGCACAGTCTGCGGTCCGTTCGTTCAGTCCGCAGCATTACTACCAGGACCCGCTGCACCGCGCGTCAGCGTCGGGGATGGGATCGGATCTGGGCGTGCACACAGAGGCCGACCGCACCTGGCTCATCGAAATCATCCGACGATTTAATGTGACGACCATGATCGACGTGCCATGTGGCGATGTCAATTGGCAACTGGGTGCTTGGGAGACTGACTCGCTCACCGCGTACATTGGTCTCGACATTGTGCCGCATCTGATCGAGCTCAACGCTGCTCGCTTCGCGCACCATTCCAACAAGCAATTTGCGCCGTGGGATTTTGCGGCATGCGCACTGCCTCAGATTGTTTGGCCGAAGGAGAGCCCACAATCCCCCGACCTGGTACATGCTCGTCACGTGCTCAACCACATGCCAACTGCCCGTGCTGCCAAAGCCGCATACCACCTGGTGACGAGCGGCGCGCGCCTGGTGGTTACAAGTGGCGCCTACACCGAGCAGAAGCAACGGCCAGCAGCGCAAAAGAATGTGCGAGAGGGCGAAATGTGGGAAAATAACATGGCAGCAGCACCGTTCTTTTTCCCTGCTCCGACTTCGTGCAACAATTTCGGCATGTGCGCTTGGGAATTTGATGACGAATCCAGGGCCCTGTGGAAGGCTCGTTTCCGAAAGCTCTCTCGTGAGAAAGAAAATGGTGGTCAGCTCTCCCTGAAGAACAGCTCGAAGATCGCGCACTGAGCAACCATTCAGATCTACCGGATGCATGAGATGCACTGGAACCATGGCTGGACGACAGATTTGACATTCTTCGTGTACTAGACAGCGCCTAGGACCGCTGTTTGACGTCGTACTACTTAGTATGTAGTGGGAATCTAACAATAAATAATCGAGAAATACGACGACGGAACGCGCCGGCGTGCTGCGTGCGTGTGCTGTACCTGTAGTGCACTGAGATGCGTGCACACTGCGCGGCCGCGCAAACGAACAACAACCAGAGCGGTGGTGCTGCGCCGCCGACTGCGCGGGGCCCGGGACATTCGGCGTCGCGAGTCGCTTACCGGTCGCTTACCGGTTACTCCCCATTCGGTGTCGCGAGTCGGCCGACTAGACCCACGTCGCACGCGGCGCCACATCCGCTGGTACCCATTCGCATACAAGCTCAACGCCTTCTGGCAGACGCACGGGCTTCATGGCCTTAGTCGGGGGCCTCGGAGGCAAGTGCGGGAGCGGCAGGGGTGTGAAGGCCGACGGGTGTGAAGGCAGGGCAGCGGCCGCCGAGGCGCTTGCCCGTTCACTTGCCCGTGCCGAGCCGTTGGAGCTGGCTCGCTTGAGCTCGCTTGAGCTCGCCTGAGCTCGCTTGAGACGTAACCACGCCGGCGCGCTCGCGAGGACGCGCGGGCGCTCGAAGGCGGCCCCTGGCAGCTCGGCGGCAGCGCTGAGGAGGGCGGGGTAGAGTGCCATCAGCTCGCCGCGTCGCGCTGCCTTGCGTGCCAGCATGGGGCCCTCGGCAGCCCTCGCCACACGCGCCATCCTCGCCGGTGCTGCCGTCACCGCCTGCCCCTCAGTCGCTGCCCCCTCCGGTGCTGGCATCGCCTCGCGGGCGACCACCTCGTCCTGCGCCAAAGCGTCCTCCTGGGCGCTCGCGTCCTCCTGGGCACTCGCGTCGTCCTGAGCACTCGCGTCGTCCTGAGCGTCCTCGTGCAGGAGCCGCCTCGCCAGCTCGATCGCGGGCCCAAGGCATCCGCCAGGCGCCAAGTGCTCTGCCAGTGCCGCTGGAGCGAGCTCTGTAACTGCCGCGCTGGGCAGTACGAGCCCTGCGATGATCGGCGAGGGTAATGGAGAGGCACTTGAGCACGGTGCCCGGAGCACGCCTCGAGGTGCACTTGCCGCACTTGGCGCACTTGGCGCCGCTATGCTCAGGCGGACGGTGCCGTCGTCGGTGCCGACCGGCTGGAGCTGCGCGCTCAGGAAGGCGACAAGCTGGGAGGACCTCGGGGCATGCTCGAAGGGGTACTCCCATGTATAGTCAGGGCACGAGCCATCGGCGTACCTGGGAAGTCATCAGAAGTCATCAGGAGTCATCAGGAGTCATCAATAGTCATCAGGAGCCATCAAGAGTCATCAGGAGTCATCAGGAGTCATCAGGAGTCATCAGGAGTCATCAGGAGTCATAAAGAGTCATCAAGAGTCATCAGGAGTCATCAGGAGTCATCACGAGCCATCTGCGTACGTCTGCACCGTCCAAAGCACGCCCCGAAGGAACTCGGCGGCGGGCGCCAGGTCTTCGTCAGACGCGGGTGTGAAGGCAGACGTGGGTGTGAACCCACGCTCCTCCAACGGCCGCGGCACGGGCGGCTCACAGGCTTGTGCTCCGTGATCTGAGCCGTTGGATCGTTCGATCCGCTCCACCGCCTCCACCGCCTTCACCGCAAAGGCGCCCAACCGCTTTTGCTCAAGACCCACCCCCACAGAGGCGGCCCGTGCGGCTGATGGCGTCATCCCCTCAGCCGACACGAGCTGGCTAGCAGCTGCGGTCGCCACCTTATGGATGTCTTTGAGCACCAGGACCAAGGCGAGTAGCAGCGCACACTCAAAGGTTTTACGGCTCGGCTCGAGCAAGGCGCTCGCTGCAAAGCGCCGTGAGCGCCGCACGGCGCGGTAGGCTGACCAGCATCGCTCAAAAGTCGCCTCACGCACTTTGGGCAGGTAATCATTGCCCATCAGGCACGAGAGCACGATGAGGTCGAGCGGTGGAATCGATGGACTCGGGTTCGTCAATGGGTTCGTCATCATCAGTGGACTCGATGGACTCGATGAACTCGATGGAGCGGCTGCATCCGCCGGGGCGGCGCCCAATACGGCGCTCGAGCCAGCTCTAGCGCCAGCGGCTCCAGCGGCGCGCGCACGGGACGGCCTGGCCGCCGCCCAGCGCGCGTCCGCGCTGCGGCCGTAAAAGTCCTCAAACTCTTGCTTCGTGTAGCTGCGCCCGTCGGAAGGATCGATGCGCTTCTCGACGCCCACGACGGCGCCAGTGCCCACGACGGCGCCGGAGCCCACGATGGCGCCATGGCTGAGCCCGAGGCTCGCGCACAGCGCATCGAGGGAGATGAGCGACGTGGGCTCCGAACTGGAACGTGGTAGCTCACGTAGCACGGACACCTGCGAACCGTATTGGGCGAGCGCGTGAGAGGAGCCCGACGCAGAAGAGCGGAAGTGGAGCCCATCAGAGAGGCAATCAGAGGTAATCAGAGGTAATCAGAAGTGGAGCCCATCAGAGGCAATCAGAGGTAATCAGAAGAGGAGCCCATCGGAGGTAATCAGAGGTAATCAGAGGTAATCAGAAGAGGAGCCCATCAGAGAGGCACTCAATGGTCATCAGAGGCGCGAGATGTCGGCGGATTTGATGAGGGAGGCAATCAAAGGTCATCAGGGGAGAAGTGGAGCCCATCAGAGGCCGTCGGAGCGAATCCGAGTCCTCACCTGCCAGCTTGGAGAGAGGGTGAGCGCCTGAAGCACGAGGTCGCCGTCCTGGCCTACCAACACGACGCTGCTCCTTCGCGCCGCGGACGGCGAGGCTTGCGTGCGCGAGGCGCCGCGCCCAGCCTCGCGAGCATCGCTCGCCCGGCCGCGCTGCTCGCGCTGTGCGCGCGCTTGCTCGATCTGACGAAGCGCGCCGAGCAACTTGATCTCACCCTCTCCCGCCACATCGGAGCCGGACATCCAAAACGTGAGGCCGCGCGCTCGGTAGGCCGCGAGCTCGGCACAACAAAAGTAGAGCATCGCGTTCTCGAAGTCGTCCATAAAGCGCGTGCCCGGCGTGATGGCCAGGCTCGAGACGGCTTGCGCGCCCTTTTTCTTCGACGATGCGGCCTCCTTGTTGAACGTCTTGCGGCGGCGTTTCAGCTGCGTGGCGAGCTTTGCCAGAGGCGCCGGGCCGTCGACCGCGAGGAGGACGACCGAGCCCGGCACAACGCGGCGCAGCGTGGAGTGCAATTTCGAATAACACAGCTTGATTGCATCGTCCGAGCTCGTGGCGCGGCGGAGCGCCGTGTGCAGGATGGCATTCATGTCAAACGCGACCACCGACGCGGAGAAGCCATCGGGCACCTCGATGAGGCACTCGGGCGCGGTTTCCGTGACCCACGTGCAAAAGCCAGGCACGCCCGCCGTGGGCACAGTCACACGTGGCGGGGCTCTCGGCGCAGCGAGCACGAGGTGCAGGACGCTCGTCGGCACGGGCCACAACATATCGGGAATCGTGGCGAGGGGTGTGAAATGGCGGGATCACGTCTATTTTGAATTCAAGGTACAGCTGTCGATCCGGATACATGTATATTCCCACCCTACTCCCTCTTCGCCCTTGGGACATGGGTAAAGCACTCAGTTTGTGTTTGAATTCCCGTATCCGGTCGACTCTGAGCGCGCCCGATTGCCTCACCGAGGTGCCATGCCACCACACCCGCCCGAGCTATAGATCTGGCCTCCCTCCGGTTGCGCTTCATGCCCGAGAGCATGTCTACCGCCTACGACCCCCCGGGCCGTGTCCACCGCACCCGCAGCAGCGGCCACACATATGATGCTGGCAACGGAGCGAGCGCTGGTTTTGGCAGCGAACGCGCCCGTTCTCTAACAGTCCTCGACAAAAGCTGGGATTCCGTGGTGGTAGCGCCGGACGGTCGTCCTCCGCACCCCGTGCGTTGCCAGGAGCGGGCTGGACGACGGCGGCAGCGTTCGCGTGTGCCACGATCCCCGTAAAGAGGCCGCACTCGCACCCTGGGGTCCCGTGCGTATTGTTAGCGGTCGGGGCGGTCGAGCGGTACGCCACGCCACAGGCGTAGCAGAAGGCGCAGCCACACCGGCACTCGACGAAGTTGCATTGGTCTTGGCCCTGTCGTTCGACAAGCTCACGGCAGCGCGGGCACGAGCGAAGGCCCTTGTCACGCGCGTGTTGCAGCAGGGCGATATCCTCGGCCTGCCGCAGGTGAGCTGGCAGGTTCTGGAAGGTTACGCAGTCCAACGCCTCATGCCACGGCACCCCACAACGAACGCAGAGCGGCTTGTGGCAGTGCGAGCATTGGGCGCGTGGCCAGCCATCGATCTCACCCTCCTCGGGGCGTTCGAAGACGGCGGAGCATTCGCGGCTTGGGCAGTAGATTCGCTTCTCGACCGGGATGATCGAGATGGCTTGCGCTTGGCGAAGCTTGCTGAGCGCGACGCTGTGAACACCGAGCAGCTCTTCACACAGAGCGTTTGTCGCGCGGCCACCGCAGTCCGGGTGGACACACTTGACGAAGGCTGAGCGTTGATTGTCGGCTTCCTTCTCGCAGTATGTGGTCATGCACGGCCGGCACACCCAGTGCTGACACTGGGCTGCGCCTAGCGCACCGCCGGAGCTGCTTGCACCGCCGCTGGGGCCGGCAGCGCTGCCACACGCGCCGCTGGCACCCGCGCCGCTGGCACCCGCGCCGCTGCTACTCGCGCCGCGGCCATCGGCTGCAGCCTTGCTTGCCAGCACTGCGTCGGGAAGCTCACAGCAGACGCACTCCTCCGGATCCTTAGTCTCCAGGCAAATGAGGCACGCCATCACGAGGACGGGCTGCTTGCGCTTTCGGGAGGCAACGCTCGCGACGACGCTCGTGGACGGCGCCGGCATGCGGCGCAGCACTATGATGCGCGAAGGGTCGAAGACACAATCCTCCTCTAGACCGCTCGGCACCATCCCACAATGGGGAGGCACCCACGCCGTGTCGTACCCGTGCTGAGACCACGTCCGCCGCATCGGATGGTCGGGTGCGTCAATCTTCTTCACCCGTCCCACGCGGACGAGGCACTTGAGGATGACCCTACCCGTCGTGTCGCCACGTGGTACGTCGAGCGGGTAGCGCGCAGCCTTGTTGACGTCACGTGACATGTACACGCCGCGCCCCAGCATCCCATCGGCAGATGGCACGAACCCGTGCTTCTCAATTTGTTCAGCCGCCTCCGGGTGGGTGCCGTGGTACATAATGTAGCGACGACCGTCGGCGGGCTCCTCATTCGGCTCGAGCGCCGACTCGAGCGCCGACTCCTCGTCACCGCGCTGGGGAGGAGGCCGCGCAGCGTCCTGTCTGAGGGGCCCGTCGTCTGCGCGCCTCTTCCGCCCGCGCCCATCGGCACCCCCGTCGTCCATCTGAGCCGCGCGGGCGGCCTCTTCGGCCGCCTCTTTTGCGGCCGTCGCTCGCGCGGCGACGCGCACAGCATCCGCGAGCATCCGGCGCAAGGGTCCGTCGCCACCGGCGTCCGGGTGCTCGATCAGGTCGCCTCTCTGTCGCCATTCATTCTCCGGGCAACTGTCGAGTCTCCGGGCGAGCTCCTTGTCCCGTTGTGCAATCTGATGCTGCAGATGGGCCGCTTGTTGGAGTTCCCCGGCCACGGCCGCATCGGCGGCAGCCACGTGACGGGCAGCATGAATGCGGCGAGCGACCACGGCGTCGCGCGCAGTGGCGACAGCGGCAATGCTTTCTGCTAGCGCACGCTGCTCTGCTAGGGCATCATGGTCCTCAATGCCTTCTTCGAGTCCCATAGCCACCTGTTGGGCATACGCCTCGTCGTGTGCGAGTATTTGCTGACGCAGGAGCTCCTCGTGCTGGAGCTCGAGGGCGTACTCATCGTGATACTCATCGGCGGTTAGGTCGACGACTCCGGGAACAGCGACTTGCATCATTAGGGATGGGCGACGCGACTTCTATGGGATGAACAAGGGCTGAGAGAATCGCAGTGTGCCTGGCACGCGTGCTGTGAATTAGAAAAAAAGGGTTCACAGCCCCCAATGTTATAGCTCGAAACCCAAGACACCGGACCGGCGTACATACACGAGTCAAGCTCCCAGCCAGCTCCTTCTGTCCTAGCAAGCAAGCAAGGTACTTGTGTTGTTTCGACTTATTTAGCTTGCTTGCTTGCAGTCAGTCAGTTTCGTCGCGGTCCCCCCACGCTAGACGCTTCTGTCCTTCATGTCCGTCTACTCGAACTCTCTAACACACACGCAGGCCGAGGCGTGTGCGGTGTGGGCCTTACTCACTTGGTCTTAACGGGTGTGGCGGACGCCGGTACCCCAGCGCTCTTCTTGGCCTTGACCGGTGTGGCGGCCGCGGGAGTGCCAGCGGCTGCACGCCCCCCCCGCGACACGGTCTGCTCGAGCTCACCCACGCGTGCGACCACGCGCGTGAGCTTCAGGTGCAGGCTGCGGTACGTCTCCCACGCGCGCTTGACAATGGCCTCGTCCATCTCCGCAAAGGGCGCCGGGCCCTTTTTGACGTCGGCGGCGGGCTTGGCGTCCGAGAGCTCTGTGGGGAGTATTTCTCGCAGCCGGTGCACCGCTGCGTCGACGTCGTCTACCTCCGCGAGGAGCGTGGTGCGCTCCTGCATACAGCCCGCGAGCAGTGCGCCCCTCGGCATGGCAGAGAGCCCCGAGAGCAGCGCCGAGTCGGGCGCCGAGAGGAGCGCCTTCGTCGCCTCGAGGCAGCTCGTCACGTGCACTTCGGCCTCTTGCCATTCACACTGGAGCAAGTCGCGCCGCAGCACCTTGCTCGCGTCGTATCGGGCGAGAGCGGGCGGGGGGAGCGAGGGACTCAAGAAGCCCACGGCAGCGCCCCTATTAGGGCCCATAGAGCGACCCTGCTGCCCCGCGCCCGACACGGCGCTCGAGGACGCGGCGGTGGGAAGCGTGACGCCGAGGAGTCCATGGACCTCCATCACCGTCACGAAGAGAGCCGCCGTGATGCCAGGGTCGGCGGGCGTGGACATGCCGGCGGGAGCCGACGACGATGCGTAGGCTGCCGCGAGGGCATCTGCGCTCGCCGCGGCGCCTGCGCCGCTGCCCTCACGAGCGCCGTCTCGAGCGCGCGTCTCCGCGCTCAGGTCGATGCATTCTCGGAAGGCATGGAAGATGCTTTCCTCGGAGGCAGTCGGGTGGAGGAGGAGGACAAGTTGAGTGAACTCGTCGAGCGAGATGTGGCCATCGTTGTTCACATCGGTGGCGCCGAAGAGGGTGCTCGCGGCCTCGCGCAGAGACTCCCGCGCCGCCTCCCAATGATCAATCGTGAGCGCCACGAGCGCATCCACGTCCACGACCAACTTGCCCCTGCGATTGACCGCGAGCGCCTCGGCCGCCGACACGATGCCCTCGAGCGTCTCGGGATGCACGCTGGTAGTTGGCGCGAAGAGAGTCTTGAGGACCTTGACGGCGGTGGTGCGCAAGCAGAGCATCTGCATGCCGCCCTCGCCCGAGCCGTCGCCGATGGGCAGCTTCAGCTCCGCCTGCGCCGACGCCGGCATGTGACTGAAGGCCGCGTTGTACTCGGCGATCGCGGCGTGCATCTCGGCGTACAGGCAGCAGACCACCTCGGCGGTCGCCTCTCGCACGCGGTCGCTCTGAGGGGTGCTGAGCAGCCCGCAGACCTGTGGGGGAAGGGGTGCAGGCGCCGTGGTGAGCGCGTGCATGCTGGGAGGGGCGCTGAGCCGGCCCACAGGCGCCGTGGTGAGCGCTTGCATGCTGGGAGGGGCGCAGACCTTGGCAAACGTAGCGCACCGCTGCGCGACCGACGCGTCGTGACGAGCGGACCCGACGCGCGCGTCTCCGCTCGACTGCGGCGGTGTCGACCATTCAATCGACGACTGGATGAGAGCGATCAGATTGCGCTCCGCAATCGACCGAAGGCCGTAGGTCTGGAGGCAAAAATCATACGTGAACGAGCTGAGCGGCTCGGCGGGTGCGCTGCCCTGCTTCTCGAGGTAGATCTGCAGGATGGTGCGCGCGGTGACCCGGGGCGGCCAACGGCCCGCGCGCTGCCCAGAGCGACTCAGAGCTAACATTCGCTCCATCGGCGAGTCGGCGTGACCCACGGCGCCGGCACGGACGGCGAGCCGCTGCCGACGCTCCTCGATCGCCCGCTCGAGCTCGCCCGTGCCGTCCGTTTGGGTCGTCGCTTCGCTCAGTTCGGGCCGAACAATGGTCATGTACCCGGAGGGGCCGGCGACGCCATAATTCTCGACCTCCCCCCATAAATGGATCAAGCGATGGCAGTTGGTCGCGTTGACCTCGGTGAGCTCCGCGCCCTCCATCGCCTCCTTGAGGAAGACCTCGATGTCGCGCACGCGCTCGCTCACGCCCGAGGTCGCGTCATCGATCATCTCCTTCCTTCGTTCTCCTTCCTTCTTCTTCTTCGTCGAAGGCGGCGCGGGCGCCGGCGCGCTCCCTTCGGCGCTCGCTACGGCGCTGCCTTCGGCGCTCGCTACGGCGCTACTAAAGAGTGTCTTTGCCAAAGCGGAGCGGGCTAACGCTCCGCCCCGGCCGCTGCTCAAGCCGCCGCCGCCACCGCCGCCACCTTCTCCCCCTCTTCCTCCTCCTCCTCCTCCTCCGCTGCCACCACCACCGCTTCCAGCGCCTTCGCCGCGGCCGTTGCGACCGCCGCTCATCATCTCCAACGTCTGCTGCAGCTGCTGGCGGTAGCGGCGGGCGTCGTCAGCGGAGGCCTGCGCCTTCTTCTCGACATCCCGTAGCAGCCGGTCGCGCTCATCAAGTCGGCTGTTCAGCAGTGCTACCTGCTTCTCCGCGGCCTCGCGCTGCTGCTGGTGGAATCTCGCCTCGCTATCTGCAAGGTCGGCTCCATTTTTGGTCGCGGCGTGCGCCTCGCGCTCGCGCGCGAGACGCGCCTCCTGATGCTGTACCGAACGCTTGAAGAGCTGGACGAAGCCCTGAAAGAGCTGTCCGCACAGTTCCGAGAGCGCCGGCGAGTGCACCGTAAGCTGCACGGCGAGCTCCTGCATGCACAACGTGTATAGCTGGCTCTCCTCAATGAAGCCCGCGTCGCTGATGCTGCCGCGGGCGCCGTGCTGACGGGAGGCGCGAGCGGTGAGCAAGGCCACCATCTGCCTCAGCTGCTGCACGTCGTGCGAGTGGCCCGCAAAGAGCCGCTGCCGGCCCTCCGGGCCCTGCTTGCGAGAGAGCGTATCTGAGAGGGCGTGCAGCTTATCGCTCACCGTGAGAGGAAGGATGGGCGTGCTTGCCGTCCGTTTGATGCCAGTGAGCAGGCCCAGCGAGAAGGTGGCAGGTTGCATGGACGCGGAGCCAGGGCTCGCAGGCGTCGCGGCGCCGCCCGAAACCTCATGATGGCGCTGCTGCGAGGCGGCCATGTCCCGTGAAACCGATGTAAACCCGCGTGTCGCTTTGTTTTTCACCGCGAAAGGTTACATGTACATGTACTGTGGACACCCAGGACACCGCCCGGCGTGGAAAAAATTGCTCTCAGTCAAATTTGTTCCGTTTTTGGGTCTAAACTTGGGCGACACAGTTCTCTGTTTCGCGGAGCTTGCGGCGAGGCAAAGCTCGCGGCCTTTGCCGCCTCTCGAGCGCCCCTCCCGAAGCATGCTACGGAGAGTAGCGGCCCACGCCGAGGAGGGGCGTGGGGCGAGTCGAGGGGCGAGCCCCTCGGACGCCGCCTTTTTCGACTCCGCCGACGACATGGATTTGCTCAGCCTCCTCGCAAACTCGCCGACGGCCAAAGCGCTCGGCATGGGCTTCGATCCAAAGAGCGTGAGCTCCGGATCGATGATGCGGCAGTTTGTCGACCAGCTGGCGCGCCTCGACGGCACCGACTCACCCTCGCCCGTGCCGTCCGGTGCCCCCCCGCGGTCGCCGTCGCCCAAGTTACCCTCTAAGTTGACCAAGCTGCCACACGGTGCAGTGCGGCCGACGCCCGGGCGCAGCATGTTCCGCAGCGCGTCGCCGTCGCCGACGGCTGGGCGCAGCATGCTCGGCAGCACGTCGCCGTCGCCCACGCACGGGCACAAGGCGACGGCGTCTAAGACGCCCCCAACCGCGTTGACATACGAGAACCTTAGCAACAGGCGTGCCCAGTTCCTTGACGCCTGCGCGCAGCTCGAGGCTTTCAGGGACCGGTTTGCGCAGGGCGCGTGCATCATAGGGAATGGCCGGAGCGTCCTCGGCGTGGGCGCGGGGCCGCTCATCGATCGGTTCGCGACGGTGGTGCGCTTCAACGATTATGTGACCGTCGCGGAGCCCGTCGGCCCCAACGCGCCCCGACCTGACTACCGGTCCGACGTGGGGGAGAAGGTGGACCTTTGGGTCGTCTCCGATTGGACCTGCGTCAAGCTGATCAACAAGTATCCGGAGCGCACGATGCCGGTGCTGATCGCGACCCCGTACTACTTTATGGGAAAGCCGTACTACAAGAAGAGGCGCGCCGAGCTCGAGCAAGACCTGACCGAGGAGCAGCTCGCTCGGTGCACCTTCATCCCAATCGAGGTGGTCAAAAACCTCGTCGAGGCCAACCACTTTGGCGACCGTTGGCCGTCGTCCGGCCTGATCACAATCGCTTTCTTTGTGAGCCAGGGCATACGGCCAGTGCTGCACGGGTTCGACTTTTTTAAGGCGATCGACGGCAAGATCCACTACATGGAGGATACGCACACGGCCAACCACCATGCGGATGAGGAGGAGCGGATCTGCCGTGAGCTTGTCAGGGCTGGGAGCGTGAGCTTTCTCGTCTGAGAGGCGCCGTCCCGAGCGCCGGGGTCCCGAGCGCCGACCGCGGCTTGAAGAGCGGTAACCACCGCGCGAGCCCGCGCGACATCTCCTTGCCCAGTGGCAGCGGTGAGCGCGCCCTATTGTCCCACCCGCCGAACCTTCTCCTCATGGAGCCGCGGATCTCCTCATTTGAGATATGGATCTCCTCATTTGAGATAGGGATCTCCTCATGGAGCCGCGGAGACCTGAGCGACACTTACGTGTCAATTGTGCCGTGAGACGGGGCCCTGCACGCCCTGACACTTACGTGTCCTTTGCAGATCTATTGTGCCGTGAGACGGGGCCCTGCACGCCCTGCTCGTCGGCACGCATGTTATGAGCATGTTATGAGCGCGGCCTTCGAGGCGCGCGCGCGTGGGCGGGCGAGACGGATAGAGACCATACAGTGCGAGCGGGCGGGCGGGTGCGAGGCCCGGCGAGAGAGTGTGCTGCCCGGGTGTCTAGACGGTGGCTCGGAGGGGTGAGCGGCGCCACCAGCCAACAACCAGTGACTGGGGTTCGAGAAAAAATCAGCGCGGGGGGTGGAGCGTACACTCCCGGTGGCGAAAAGCTTGATCTTGAAGATCGGACGTCGGGAAGATCAAGATGATCTTGCTAATAATTTGCAATTTTTTCCTTCGCTATCGATTGACGTTAAGTCTTAGGATTCTGGATTGTAGATTGACGATTCGTTCGCCCCTCGCCCATGTTTTACTTCGCTTACTTACTTAACTTACTCGTTCGCCCCTCGCCCCTTCGCCGCTTCGGGCATTTTTGATATTTTCGGGGGCGGCCACTCCTGTCCGTTCGTTTCGAGTGATGGGGATGCGGCGCGTGAGTGTCAGAGTCAATCAGTTACACTGGGGGAGGTTCGAGGAGTGATTCACTTGGGCAGGCACTGTGGAATCTCAT
>Ga0210242_100137_pt1 | contig 56821 bp, 42 predicted proteins | sample ChrtobMeP5a_16mM_FD_155445 | JGI IMG/M metagenome (GOLD analysis project Ga0210242, IMG submission 155445) | Chrysochromulina tobin associated microbial communities from unialgal haptophyte culture, Seattle, Washington, United States - P5a_16mM | ecosystem: Host-associated > Algae > Haptophytes >... | reverse complement strand
GTCGCGAACGCACATCCTCAAGATTTTAGGACGGAGTCCGCACGGGCCACTCCCACGCGCCGTGGTGGGCACGTCGGGTGTCGGCGGCGGACTCGCGGCCTGGTTTGCGACTCGTCGCGGCTGCGATTGGCCGCGCCGGCCGCGCCACAGACAGTGGCGACGCGCGCTCAGGCGCGCACTGGAACGCTCTCTGGCGCACTCATCGGCAATCAGCAGCAATCAGCAGCAATCAGGCAGCACTCGGTCGCCCCACGCCGTCGCCCCACGCCGTCGTCCTCGGAGAGGGCGCTGCTGCCGCCACTGCCTCTGACTGCCTTGCCAGCTTCACGACCACCCTTCGCAAGCCCTCGCGCTTCGTGATTGCACGCGATGACGCGCCGTTCTGGGCGCCACTGCACAGCGCCAACAGCGTGCGTTCCCCGTGCGCTTCGAAACAGGTGGGACAAGGCGGCGGCGGCCAAGGCGGCGGCCGACAAGGCGGCGGCCAACAAGGCGGCGGCAGAGGAGCTGCGGCGCCGAGCCACGGCGCTGGGCCTGCTGCAGGTGCCCACGCCTGCCAACATCGCCGACGACGCGACGTTGAAGAAGTCGATCGCGTTTTGCTTCGCCGCCTGTTGGGCCACACTCTCTGCCGAGAAGAGGGCGGCGGACGAGGCCGCGGCAGAGAAGGCCGCAGCGCAGAACGCAGCAACGGAGGGCATGGAGTGCAGCTTCTGGTTCGTCCACGCGGACAGCCTGCGGCGCGCTTGGAAGCCAAGCCTGCCGATGATGCAGACGCTGCGCACACAGGAACCGCACCGACTCGTCCAGAAAACGATCGGCTTCGTCGAGGGCATCAGCGGCGCCTATAAGAACATTCTCGTCGTGAGCCATCGATGGGAGACGCCGACAGATCCAGATCCGGACGGCGCGCAGGCTTTGGCGGTGCAGGCCTACCTGAAAGAGCACCCGGAGATCGACGCCGTGTGGTTCGACTTCAGCTCGATGCCCCAAGGGAGAAACAAGACTCCGAGCGAGTCCGCCGAGTTCAAAGAGATGCTCCCCAACATCAACCTGCTCTACCTGACGTGCTCCGTCCTCATTCTCATGGATCGGAGCTACATGAACCGATTCTGGACGCAGTTCGAGGCGTACCTGAGCATGCGGGCGATCACGAGCGACGGTCTGACCAACGCTCGGGATCCACAGGCGCGTGTGACCATCATGACGCTACACGGTCTTCCCGCGCTCCAGGGCAATGTGCTTCTGCTAGAGTGGTCGAACAAGACGCCTGAGGAGGCGCACGCGATCCTCGCGGGGCAGGATGTGATTGTCACCAACCAGAGCGACAAGGACATCCAGCTCGCCAAGCTCAAGGTGCTCAACGAGCGCCTCCGATTGCCGTTGATGGCCTCTGATTGCTCATGATCGACTCCGTTTACTCTGTTTCCTTTTGTATGCTCGCTAAGCTCGAGGCGCTCAAAGCGCCTCTGATTGGCCTTGGTGGTTTCTGAGTCACCTGATGACCACTGAGGACCTCCCTCATCAGGTGCTAAACGAGCGAGCCCAGCGGGCGTACGCGCGCTCTCTCGATGCCTGAGCCATCGATGCCGTTGAGAAGAGAAGAAAGGGTGGGGGGGTGGGGGAGGCGCCGAACATGGCGCTGAAACGAGCCTCCCAACGGGAAACGGCCGCGCTGGGGGCGACTGGGGTGGGGTGGGGAATGGAACCTACGTGGCTGGGTCGTGGTGCGAGGGCATCATGAGGCGCGGGTGCGCGGCAGACAGAGAGGGGCGGCCGGGCGCCGGGCGGGTGAGGGGAGGCCCGGAGGGTCCGAGGTACTGTACGAAAACGCGTTAAAGCAGCCTACGGCCCTACGCGTGAATACCGCGGCGCGCAGTGCGCGGTGCGCCAGGGACGCCACGATTACGTATGTCCCCCGCCCGCGCACGCTTCACGAAAAAGAATCGGCAAATTTCGCCTTCTGCATCTCCCGCCCCGTCTGAATGTCGTACTCGGCACCGCAGTCCGCACGCGCACTGCCACTGGCACGGCGACTGACGAGAGAGACTGATCTAGTCGTGCATAACACCCGCGCAAGATGTAGCCCTCGGGCATGCACGCGCTCACTCACAATGTCGTCCTCGCTCACACGTCGACCCCCTCCCCGTGCTCGCCCATCTCCTTGGCGAGCTCCTCCCGCAGAATCCGCCCCTCGAGCCGCTCGCGTTGCAGGCTCGCCCGCCGGCGGTGCGAGCTCTCGAGCCGCTCGCGCTGCAGCCGCGCCAGCCTGTCGATGCGCCCCTGCGCCGCGGACAGCTCGCCCTCGGTCCTGCGCCTGTGCTCCTCCGTGTCGCCTGAGGTGCGCGCGACGAGCTCGCGCGCGCGCTGCAGCGTGGCAAGGTCCTTCGGGCGTACACGTAGCTGCGACTGCTCCAGATGGCGCTGCTTCTCCGCAATCGAGTCCCGGTGCCGCTGCACGACGAGCAGCTCATCGCGCAGCCTCGCGGCCGCGGGCGAGAGCGCGGCGGCCGCCTTGGCCGCCCCCAGGGCCTTGGCCTCACGCTGCCGGCGGCGTGTCTTGATGGCGATGAGCTCCGCCTCGAGCACAGCCTCGCGACGGCGCATCGCGAGCAACTGGCCGTAGAGGTCCTCGCGTCCCGCGCCGCTCGCGCCGGACGCCAAGGCGGTGGCGGGAGGGGCGGCGCCGCCGGCGCGTGCGCTCATGGCCGTGGCGCTGGCGGCACGTCGAAGGCCGCTGGCAGCGGTGCCCGCCAGACCGATCAGACAATGTCCCTGCTGCGGCGGTTGCTCCATCGCAGTCATCGGCCTTGGGGGCAGTCGGCGACTCGAGGCTGGTCGCAGGCTGCCACGCCCGCCCCGGGCGAGTGACGCGCTCGCTCGGGCGATGGCCGCCTCTTCCTCGCGCCGGGCGACGAGCGCCTCGCGCCGCGCGCCAGCATCGTCTGTGCCAAGCCCGGGATCTCCGATGCGATCTCCGAAGCCGTGGGCCGTATCGTCCCGCAGTGCACTTGCGGCCTCGCCGAAGCCGCCGGGGGCGGCGCTGCCGGCACCGCGGGACGGATGAAGGGGCGACGCCGAGCAGCCGTCGCCGCCGTCCCTGGCGTGCGAGCTGATCCTGAGGGGGCTCGCAGGCCCCGAGGATGCGCCGCGGCGCGAGGGCGAGTGAGTGCTGGAGCTCTCGGAGGCCGAGGCGCCACGAGCGCCGCCACCAGCTGCGCCACCTCTGCTCGCACCGGCGGCGTCGATCAGCGACGGTGGCGCGCCGTGGCCGCGGTACGTGTACGGCGAGCCTGCACGATGCAAGAGGAGTGCAATCTGCACCCGAAGCGTATCCGACTGCTCCTTGAGCTCGGCGGCGAGCTGGTAGCTCTCCGTCGCGACCGCATGCGCCTTGCGCCGCTCGAGGTCGTCGAGCTCGGCCCGTCGCTCGAGGACGCCGCTCTCGAGCAGCTTATACGCCTTGGCAGCATCAAAGTCCTCTGCGGCGACCGCGAGACGCTTTCGCAGCACCCAGGGCATCAGCTGCTCGTGTACGAGATGGTCGAAGCGATCGGCGCGCAGTGAGCGCAGCGCCGCCGCGCGCCGAATCTCGCGAGCGGTGCGCTGCTCCACACTCGCCGAGATCATCGCCGCGCCCAGGACTGCATGCGCCGCCCGGAGCGCGCGCTGACGGCGCCGGCGGCCGGCATAGTAACGGCCGAGGGCGCCCGCGAGATCCTGCAGCTCGGACGTGTCGACCACCTGACGAACCTGACGAGCCTGCAGCTCGGACGTGTCGACCACCTGACGAACCTGACGAGCCTGCAGCTCGGACGTATCGACCACCTGACGAACCTGACGAGCCTGCAGCTTGGACGTGTCGACCACCAGAAACGGGCGCGCCCGGCCGTCGGCCTGGCTCTTGGCACCGTGGCTCTTGGCACCGTGGCTCTTGGCACCGGGGCTCTTGGCACCGGGGCTCTTGAGCTTTGAGGGTGAGCTTTGGCGGCGCTGTGGGGAATCGGGAGGTGCGGAACGCGCGCCGTCGTGGTGCGAAGCCGCCGCCGCCTCGAGAACACCGCCGAAGAAGCCGCCGCCACCGCCGCCGCCGCCGCCGCCGCGGCCACTCTCGGCGCCCTCGACGGCGCCCACGTCGTCGAAGCCGTAGACCTCGGCTGCTCTGCTGACGGCCGCGGTAGCGTACGACGCCTCGGCACGTTCCCGCAGGATGCGCGTCGCATGGCGTCGGCGCGCGTGCGCTTGGATTCGAGCCGCTTGCAAGTTCTCATCCGCGTTGGAGTCCGCGCCGAACCGGCCGCCGCCCCCTCGGCCGCCGCCCCCCCGGCCGCCGCCGCCGCCGCCGCGTGCGCCATTGGGGGTAGCGGGCTTGGAGTTGGCGCGCGAGCTCGCGGCCGCAGCTTTGGCGGGAGAGCGGGCGGCGCGTGCCGAAGCATCGAGCCCGGCGGCAGATGCGCGTCGAGATCCAGATCCAGATCCAGATCCAGATGCCGAAGCATCGAGCCCGGCGGCGGTGGCGAGGTTGATGGCGCCGTCCTGGACGCTGCTCGACTGGCGCGAGACGAGAGGCGTGCGAGGCTGCGAGATCGAGACGGCGAGCCCCTCGCTACTGCTGCCCTGCCGAGGGCTGAGCGTCCGAGGGGAGCGCTGGCCGCGGATGAGGGCCGCCTGCGACAAGGCGGCGTCGCCGAGCAGCCCGTCGCCGAGAAGACCGTCAGACCGTCTCGCGCCGCCGCTCGTGCGCGCCCGCCGCTCGTGGAGCTCGAGGGCGGCCCTTCGGCGGCGAGCGTGCGCTTGGATGCGCTGAGACGCGAGGGCACGCTCGCGCTCCTCGGCCGACGCCGACGCGGGATGCCCAGTACGGCGCTCGCCAGCAGCACCCGTGCCGCCGCCACCGCCATCCCCAGGGCGGTGCCCAGGACGGCGCGTGAGCGCCGCACTGGGCCCCGCGCCGCCCTGGGCGAAGCTCTGCGCGAGCCCCGGCGATGCCTGGACTGCGCGCTCGAGCATGGCGCCGTGTTGAGCACGCGTCTCGCTCGCCGGGCGCACGAGCACGCGGCTGACCTGATGAGGGAGGCAATCAAGGGCGTCATCAGAGGTCATCAGAGGTCATCACGCCGGGCGCACGAGCACGCGGCTGACCTGATCGCGCTCCCGTTGCAGGGCGCGCTGCTGCAGCTGCCCCTCACGCGAGGCCGCCTGGCGCGCGCGCCGCGCCTCCGCCTCCTGCAGCGTCTCTCGCAGCTCGTTCACAGAGCTCACGTCCTGTGCGGGCTGGGCGGTGCGCACTGGATGCAGCGTGCCCCAAGTCTCCCATCCACGCTCCCTAGACTCAGCTACGGCCACACGGTCCTCGGCGGCGCTCATGACCGCGTTCGAGCGCGCACGCGCGCCACGGCTGGCTGCCTGCACGCTGGTGGCCGCGCGCTCGGCGCGCGTCTGTTGCTTCGACGGACGGAGGACGCGCGTGCTCATGAGCGCTCGCCAGCGCGCCTGCACCTTGGTGACGAGTGCCACCACGCGCAGGTAGCCCGGGCTCGAGTGCATCGGCGGACCGAGCCGCTCCGGATCGTGCAGCACGTGCCTCACCTGCGTCGCGCTGCCCCGCCCATCGAGCTTGATCAGATGCTTGAGCGTGAGCGGCTTGGCGCCAAAGTAGCCGTGGAAGTGCACGGTGACCCGTGCCGCGAGCGCCGAGCCCATCGGCAGGTGCGTCTTCGGATTGTCTGGGTTGACCAGCACCGCGTTGCAAGGGGGCAGCCCGCACACGCGCAGATCGATCTTTTCCTTGGCGCGCCCCTTGAGACCGACGAGGGTCACCTGCTGTGCGAGAGTGTACCAAGCGCTGTCGGCGCGCGGGATCGCCCTCGAGGGCCGGCCGTTCTTAAGCAGCATGGCGTCGCGTCCCTTGATGAGGACCTGGTCGCCAGGGGTGAGCAGCCCCGTCTTCGAGACCACTTCAAATGGAGCCTGGTGAGCGGTACGGAAGAGCATCGGGACGCGGATATCGTTGCCCACATCGAAGATGACCTTGCTGATGACGATCGGCTCCGAGGCCGTCACGGCGAGGGTCCACTCGCCCGAGACGGCGTCCGAATCATGGCCGACGGTCAGGATTGAATGATGGCGGCCCTCCTCATCGAGCGTCACCTGATGAGGGACGCAATCAGACGTCATCAGAGGAGCCATCAGACGCAATCAGGATCGAATGATGGCGACCCTCCTCATCGAGCGTCACCTGCGGCGGCATCACAAAGTCATCCGCGAGCTGCCTGTACTCGGTGTCGTCGCGCGCCTTCTTGGCGCGGACCATTGCCTGCAGCCGGATCGCAAGACGCACCGCAGGGTCCACAAATCTCGCTGGCATGCCCGGCGCGCCGAGCGCCTTCAAGCCGGCGCCGCCGACCCCAGCGCCGGCAACGAGGGCGCCTCCGGCCGGCGCGTTGATCTCGTCGTCCCCCTCGGCCTCGGACATGCCAAACGAGGCGCCATCGCCGTCGGTCTCGTCACTCGACATGCCCATGTCGACATCGAGGGGGTCGCGCGCCCCCTGCACCCGCCGCGGCTGCTCGAGGCGCGCCCGGGACGGCGGCACGAAGACGCCATGCCGGGGCTCGCACTTGAAACAGCGCAGGTCACCCTTGGCGTAGTACCCGTCATGATGGCCGAGGGGCCGATCGAGGGCCACGCCGAGAAACACCGCACCACTCGTGTCCAGCTGCCCACGCCAGCAGCACAGGCCACGAAGCAGACCCTTGTGCCCCTTGAGCAGCACCTCGACACGCATCATCGTCCGCAGCTCCGGCTTGCGCCGCGACTTGGCGCCTCGGAGGACCGCTTGCACGCGCCGCGCGGCGGCCTGCGTTTCTTCGCTGCGCGGCAGCGTCGAGGCCGAGGCGCGCGCTGTGGCGAGCACTTGCATGCGAGGCTGCGTTTCTTCGCTGCGCGGCAGCGTCGAGGCCGAGGCGCCACGTGCCTGGGAGGAGGAGGCGGCGACCGTGGGCGGGCGCACCCGGCTGCTCTGGACCGTCTGCCGCCTCCCGCCCGCGGCCGCAGACAGCCCGCCTCCTGCCTCGTCGCCCTCCCCCTCGCCCTCCCCCCCATCCTCCCCCCCATCCTCCTCCTCCTCGACTTGGAAAAAGTTCGTCTTCTTCTTCTGTGCGACTTGGTCGCGTGCGCCAAAGTCGAAGGACGCATCGTCGAAGGGGTTGGTCGAAGACCTCGCACGCTGTGGCGCCGCCGCCGCCGCCTTGCCCACTGCCGCGCGCTCGGCCGCCGCCTTGTTCGCTGCCGCCTTCTCCGCCGCCGCCCGCTCGGCCTCTGCCATTTCCCCAGCAACACGCTCGGCCGCGCGCCGCTGGTCCTTGACCTTTTGTTCCGCCGCCCGCTGCTCCGCCGCCCGCTGCGCAGCCAGTTCCTCTGGCGAGAGCGAGAGCGGCAGCGGCTGCTTGGCCGTCGGCGCCGCGCTCGCCACGGCGCTCGAGCGCGACAGCGGCTGCTTGGCCGTCGGCGCCGCGCTCGCGACGGCGCCACCCACCGCTTGCTGCCTTTGCACCGTCGCGAGCTCGTCGGGGCTGAGCGCATGTCCTTCCTCGACCAAGTACTTGCGCACGTCCCAAAGCATGCGCTTGCGTCGCACCAGGTCGCCGCGCTGGTAGTCGGCGTCGATGCTCTCAACTGCCTCGCTTGGCAGCTTACGTGTGGAGAGCATCCACTCGGCGTCGAGCGCTCCACGTGTCGGCTGCCACTCATCGAAGCGAGCCTGATCCCGCGGCGTGAGTGGCTCGTCGTCATCGTCGTCGTCGTCGTCGTCGTCGTCGTCGTCGTCGCCGCCGCGCCCGACCGCGCCGCCGATGGCCTTCTGGGCGGCGGAGGCCTCCTCGGCGGCGAGCCGCTCCGCCTCAAGTCGCGCGGCCTCCTCAACGGCCGCTTGGCGAGCCTTGCGCGCCTCGACCGCCTGGCGCACCGCATCCTTGTTCCCGCTGACCACCGCACCTGGCGGAGGCCCGCCTACATACGGTCCCGCCCGACGCGCCCCTCCCAATGCGGCAGCACGACGGGGAGACGTCGCGCCGGTCGCGGGCTTGGCGGTGGCGGTGGCGGCGGGCTTGGCCGTCGCCGTCGCAGCGCTCGCCACAGCGCTGGCCGCCGCTGGCTTGGCCGTTGCCGTTGCCGACCTGGCAGTCGCGGCAGCAGGTCTGGCGGCTGCCGTGGCTGTCGCGGCGGCAGGTGTGGCAGTCGCGGCAGCAGGTCTGGCGGCCGCCGTGGCAGGTTTGGCGGCCGCGGTAGCAGTCGCGGCGGCAGGCGTGGCAGTCTCCGCCGCGCTCGTCGGCTTCGCAGCGGCCTTCGAGATGATTTGCGTGACGGACGCCGTGATCGTTTGCACGCCCGCAGGCTCCGCAGGCAGCGTGCGCCGCGCCGCCTCTGCCGGGGTCGCCGCACGCGCTTTGACCGTCGTCAGAGCCGTCGCCGTCGGCTTGGCGCCCCCGTCAGAAGCGGCAGAGGCAGCCGTCGCCGGGGTGGCGGCCGAGGCCGGTTTGGCGCTCGCCGCAGTCGCAGTCGCAGGCCGCGCAGCTGAGGCCGTTGCCGTCGCTGGCCGCGCCACCGCTGCTGTCGCGGCAGCAGGCTTCACGCTCGCACTGTCGGTAGGAGGCGTGGCGGAGGCCGTTGCTGTCGCGGCGGCAGGTGTGGCAGTCGCGGCAGCAGGTCTGGCAGCTGCCGTGGCAGTCGCGGCGGCAGGTGTGGCAGTCGCGGTGGCAGGTCTGGCAGCTGCCGTGGCAGTCGCGGCGGCAGGTGTGGCAGTCGCGGTGGCAGGTCTGGCGGCCGCCGTGGCGGTCGCGGCGGCAGGTGTGGCAGTCGCGGTGGCAGGTCTGGCAGCTGCCGTGGCAGTCGCGGCGGCAGGTGTGGCAGTCGCGGTGGCAGGTCTAGCAGCTGCCGTGGCTGTCGCGGCGGCAGGTGTGGCAGTCGCGGCAGCAGGTCTGGCAGCTGCCGTGGCAGTCGCGGCGGCAGGTGTGGCAGTCGCGGCGGCAGGCTTGGCGGCCGCGGTAGCAGGCCGCGCAGCTGAGGCCGTTGCCGTCGCTGGCCGCGCCACCGCTGCTGTCGCGGCAGCAGGCTTCACGCTCACACTGTCGGTAGCAGGCGTGGCGGAGGCCGTTGCGGTCTCGGGCTTGGCAGTCGCCGCCGACGCCGTCGAAGCCGCCGCGGTGGGCTTTGCTGCCGCAACCGCCGAAGCAGCTGCAGGGGCGGCCGCTGACTTCGCGGCAGCAACCGCCGGCTGAACAGCTGCGGCCGCCTTGGTGCCTGATGCACACGATGCATTCGAGGCTGCCACAGCTGGAGCGGCCGTGATCGTTTGCACGCCCGCAGGCTCCGCAGGCAGCGTGCGCCGCGCCGCCTCTGCCGGGGTCGCCGCACGCGCTTTGACCGTCGTCAGAGCCGTCGCCGTCGGCTTGGCGCCGCCGTCAGAAGCGGCAGAGGCAGCCGTCGCCGGGGTGACGGCCGTGGCCGGTTTGGCGCTCGCCGCAGTCGCGGTAGCAGGCCGCGCAGCTGAGGCCATTGCCGTCGCCGTTGCCGCTGTCGATGCTGTCGCAGTGGCCGCCGCTGCTGGCCGCGCCTCGGCCGTTGTCGCGGCCGTCGCCGTCGCTGCAGGTCGTGCAGCTGCCACCGCCGCAGGTCGTGCGGCCGCTGCCGCCGCCGGTTGTGCGGCTGCTGCCGTCGCTGTGGCCGCCGCTGCTGGCCGCGCTTCGGTCGTGGTTGCGGTCGTTGCCGATGCCGCAGGTCGTGCAGCTGCCACTGCCGCCGGTCGTGCGGCTGCTGCCGTTGCCGTGGCCGCCGCCGCTGGCCGCGCTTCGGTCGTGGTTGCGGTCGTTGCCGATGCCGCAGGTCGTGCAGCTGCCGCCGCCACCGGCTGTGCGGGCGCAGCCCTCGGCGTGGTGGCAGCCGCCCCTTCAGCCGCCGTCGCTGGCCGCGCGGTCGCCATGACGGCGGGGCGAGCTGCTGCGATAGCGGTCGCCGGACGTGCGGCAGCCACAGCCACTGTGGGGCGTGTCGAGGCGGTTGAGGCGTCACTGGCCAGCGATTCCGCTGCTGCTTCCGACGGCACGATGCTAGGGCGAACGGCGGCCGCGGGAGGGCGAGCAGCAGCAGTGGACGCGCAGCGGTCCACTAGCGCTGGGTGTGCCGCGGCCACCGCCACAGCCGGGCGCGCATCGGCCACTGCCGCAGCCGGGCGCGCCGCCGCCACCGCCGCAGCCGGTCGCGCCGTCGCCACTGCCGCAGCTGGGCGCGCCGCCGCCACTGCTGCAGCTGGGCGCGCCGCCGCCACTGCCGCAGCTGGGCGCGCCGTCGCCGTCGCCACGCGCGCAGAGGGTCGCTCTGGGTCGTCTGCCATGTCGGTGAGGCGCGAAGCAAAAGCGCGCGTTTCGGCACAGTCGCCGAATGGACATGAACTTGAAGATTGCTGGGTCAGCCCCCCCCCGGGGGTCAAGTGAGTGCATGTGCGTTTCCATGTGAAATATTTTGACGAAACGCGCTGCACTGAACTCCCGCGAGAAACACGATTGTTTGACCCGTTCTTCTGCGCCACATGACCTGTGCGGCTTACAACCAATTGAAATGGGCCCCATGGAGACGCTGCTCCTAGCAATCTCTGGGCCCGTGCTGACGCGCATCGGGCCGCCCGTGGCGCAATGGGCTGTCGAGGGTCTCATTGGAGCGAGCAAGCGTGCGATGCTCCCCTTCGCGCACGCCTTCGCTCTCGCCAGCGTGCCCCAGCAGCGGTGCCGTGGCCACCTGACGAGCACGCTAATCTTGCCGGGTGCGCCAGTCTCGGTGAGCTGCACGGAGCGCAATGTCCTGCCACCTGCGCGGTTCGACCCTACCTTGGCTGTGCTCGTCGGCCTCGCGCTCTGTGCTCTTGGAGTCGTTGTCCACGCGCGGCACATGGCGCGGGCGCTGCGCCGAGCCGAGGCCGAGAACAGCGCAGCCACTCGCCTGCAAAGCCTCTCGCGCATGAGGCGCGCGTGCCTCTTCCTCCGCCGGTGCTGCGACGCCGTGCTGCGCCTCCAAGCGGCATGCCGTGCGCGCGCCGCCATCACGGCAGCGGCGGCAACCACCATCCAAAAGGAGGCGAGGCGATTCATCGCGTACACCGCGTACACGGCCATGCTCGGCGCGGCGGTGCGGCTGCAGAGTGCGGTACGCCGCTGGCGCGTCGGCGGCTACGCGGCGGCCGCCGCCGACGCGCGCTCGCTCGTTCGTGGCGAACTCTCCGCCGCACACGCGTCGCTCAGCCGTCGGATGCTCGCTGTGGTGCGCCTCGAGACGGCGGCGCGCAGGCTCGAGGCAGGCTGCTGCGTCGAGGCGGCGCTGAAGCTGACGCGCATCGGGCGCGGCCACCTGGCGCGCGTGCACGTGGCCCAGCTGCGCGCAGCGCGTGCCGCCAAGCACGCGGCCGTTACCAAGGCTCATCAGCACGCGGCCGTTACCAAGGCTCATCAGCACGCGGCCGTTACCAAGGCTCATCAGCACGCGGCCGTTACCGAGGCTCATCAGCAAGCCTCGCTCAAGGATGCGGCCTACCGGCGCACGACTGGCCGCGGCCGTCATGTGGCCGTCTCGCGCCTCGTCGAGCCGCGGGAGGCGCCGTACCGGCAGCTCAACTTCTCGCCCTCGCCCGCTAGCGCGCCGCTGCCGCCGGTCGTGCACGGAGCTGTTGTCGGCCCGCGGCTGCCCTCGCCACTGACGCCCTCGCCGCTAGCGTCCTCGCCGCTGGCGCCCTCGCCACTGACGCCATTGCCGCTGGCGTCCTCGCTGCTGGCGCCCTCGCCACCGCCGCGCATGCGGCGCTCCTCGACCTCGCTGACGAAACCCGCGACCACGCTGACGAATCCCGCGACCACGCTGACGAATCCCACGACCACGCTGACGAAACCCGCGACCACGCCGGCCGCGCCGGCAGCCTCGCCAGCGCCGGCGTATGTGGCGGCGAGCCCGACAGTTGTCACCACGGCGGTCGCATGTCCTGTGACCAGCGCCACGGAGGCGCCGCCCGCCACGACGCCCGCGCCATCCGCGCTGCCCGCGCCGCCCACGCTTCCGCCAGTGTCGAGTGCGGAGAGAGCGCTCACGCCGCCGACGGCGCGCAGCGCATTGATGCCGCCGCCGCTGGTGCTCGCGCCGCCGCCGCCGCCTCCAATGGCTTCGGTCAAGCTCGCGCCACCTCCCATCATTGGAGTTGCTCCGCCGCCGCCACCGCCCTCGGAACCCGCGCCGCCGAAGCCGAAACCGCCGTCGCCGCCTTCACGGCGTCGCGGCCCGCTCGTGTCGCTCTCCCCTACCCATCAGGGGTCCCATCGGGCTTCAAACAGGCCGACGGTGGAGGCACTCCAATCGGCGATCCTCAAGCCGGTGGGTGCGTCGAAGAGCGCTCGGGACAGCGCTCGGGACCCCGCGCCGCCGACGTCTCCCCCCAAGAGCAGCAGCGGCGGTGGCGGCATTCTGAACGAGCTGCATAAGCGCATCCTTTCGCGCCGCTCGTCGATCGGGTCGCCCGAGGCGGCCGCCGAGGAGGAGCAGGGCGAGATGCGCATCTGAGCTGGAGGAGCATGCGGGCATGCATGCGTGCGCATACGGGAGGAGTACCATACGGGAGGAGTAACATACCTGCGCATACGGGAGGAGTACATGTAGCATGAGGCGCGAGGAGGCAGCATGAGCGCCACAGATGAGACCAGACCATGCCATACAGGCAGATGCAGTCGCAGATGAACAGATACGATGGCAGGAGAGGAGAGATGACTACCGTACTCGGACGACGTTAACGACGAGAGAGGCAGCTGAGAACATCGAGAGAGACGCTGTGAGCGAGGTGTACTGAAGAGCTCTGAACGGAAGCGAGCAAGGTGTACAATAGGAACCTATGTACAGTACTGGACGGACCAAGACGCGACCGCTGGACCTCGGTCAGAAGTCTGTGCATGCTGAGTCTGTGTCACGTCGACGTCAGCATGCACGTCAGACGGTCAGACTGAGACTCAGAGTAACAGAGACCGATAGACTACGTCTACGTCTTATATCTACGTCACTCCGCTCTCCGCTTACCGCTAGCACCTTGATGTCCCCTACAAGGCCCCTACGCCCTACGGGGGCGGGGACAGGCAACAGTGGTCAGTGCGATTTCAAACTGATCTATCTATCTTTGACCAGGTGCTCCTTGGGGGAGGGTTTCACTACTATCAGGTACAAATGTAGTTAACATGAGTTACCCTAGGGTGAAGGGTGTCACAAGGGGGGTGTCACAGCTGAAGTTGCAGCAAGCAAGCTAATTAGTCGAAACACACAAGTACCTAAACCAGCGCAAACGAGTACCCCTGTAGCCAACGGGGCTTGCTTGCTTGAAGTTGCAGGGCAATTCCCATAATTGGACATTTCACGACCCGACTGTTTCAAACGTCTTGGCCCCTTACATCATGTAAGGCGTCATTGCGCAGGCGGCCATCGAGCGGCGGCAATCATTAAAGGCCGCTGCCGAGGAGCGCGTGCGCACCGCCGTCGCGACGGAGCGTGCTCGGCGAGAGGCAGAACAGGTTGCGGAGCGCAAGAAGCGCCGCGTGAAGGACGTGCTGGCCCTCGCTGACAAAGGGGCGATGGGATCCCTCTTCCAGATGTGGGATCGGGATGGCAGCGGCTTCATCGATCGCGAGGAGTTTCGAGAGCAGGTCACGATCCTGTGCCGCGAGCATGGTTTTGAGGTCTCCGACGAGGCGCTCGAGCTCACGTGGGCCGACTTTGACCTCGACGGCTCCGGAACAGTGACCTACGAAGAGTGGCTGCGCATCACGCTGCGCGACCTGCTCGTGCAGGGCAACATGCGTATCATGGAGGCGTTCCGTGCGTGGGACCGCGACTTTTCGGGCACCATCGACAGGCGCGAGTTCTGCGACGCCCTCTGCACCCTCGGCTTCGACGCGCCGCGCGTGCTGGTCGAGGAGGTGTTCGATTCGATGGATCGCGACGGTTCGGGTGCCCTGAGCTTCGAAGAGCTGAATAAGCAGCTGCGACAGGGCAGCGCGGTACGCGGGCGGCTCGACGACGCCCTCCACGCTGGCCAGGTCAAACTGGACACCAGCCGCTCCTTTAAGAACGCGTTGCGCAAGAGCCCCGGCGGCGGCGGCGTCTTTGGCAGCGGCGGAGGCGGCACCGGGGCTTCGAGCCTGGTGGCACAGTTGAAGCGCCACATCCAGACAACGGCCGACAGCGAGCCGCGAGGCAACGCCACACCAGCCGCGCCCCAGCCCGCGCCCCAGCCCGACCTCCCTCAAGAGACGAATCTTTGGGTCTTACGGATGCTCGCAAGTGTCGGACCACGGCAAGCCGCCTCGATACGGCACACTGCGGTCAATGACGACCACACGACGCTGGCGTCGGCGGTGGCCTCAAATGCGGCCGCGGCGGCCTCCGCCTCGGCCGCGATGCACGCACGCAGCGCGGCACTCGCGGCGGCCACTGCTGTGCGATCTCGGCAGAAAGCGACCACGCCACAGCATCTGATCGACTTGCTCGACAGGACCGCGCCGTTGCCGCCCGCTAAGGCGCCCTCACCGGTTTGGCCGCCGAGTGCTCCAACAGTGATACGGCCACCAAGCGCGCCGGCAATGCTGGGGTCTTTCCGGTCTTCGGCCTCCATGCAGAGCTTGCAGAGCTTGCAGAGCGCTTTGACTGAGGAGGACAGTCCCGCACGCCATCAGCCCAGCCGCACCAGCCTGCGCCGGAGCGCGTCCAGCGGCATGCTCAGCGGTACGCGCAGTAGCGCGCCCGGCACGGCGCTGGGCAGCCGCGAGAGCCGCGGCGCCTTCGTTGCCAACGGTAGCTCGCCACGTGGCAGTTCGCAATCAGAGGTCATCAGAGGCGCTCAGCTCAGCTCGCCACGTGGCAGCTCGCCCCCTTCGCGGCCGAGCCTGCCTTCTACCACGATTCAGAAGAGACCGGATGCCATGACCCCGTTTCTGGTGCCGGACGCGCGCAAATTGTGTCGGCAATCAAGCCTCATCTCGTCGTGGACCATTGGAGGCCCTGGGCAGTCGAGCCTCACAGCCCATGACCATGATTTGCGACACGCGACGCTGCCGCCACCGGCAAGTGCCGTCGCTGCAGCGGCGGGTGGGCGCCTGACGAGGATCCAAGCGCGCATCGGGCCCGCTACGTGCTTGATTGTGCCCAAGGTGACGGAGCCGCATCGCAGCATCGACGAGAACGGGATGGCGTGCTGGGTGCGCCAAGGGACATACAGCGATGCAGCGATGGCGCTCCCGGGGGCAGGCGTGGTCGAATCCTCGCAAGATCCTCGCAGGAGGGGCCCGATCCTCGCAAGGTACTCGCAGAAGGGGTACGACCGCCTCCCGCCGCGAAGTTGACAGTTTTGAGCTCGTATACGAGCACGGCTACGACGGCTGGACTCACGCAGTCCATGACGCAGTCACACGGTTTCACGCGCTTGAGGAAACTATTTTAAGTTTGAATTTTACGCAGCCGTTTTCCCCGTTTTTCTCAGCCACGCGTGACGCGACCTCCACGCTCCAGGAGCGCCTCGGGATGATCTCAGTTCTCACCACCGGCACCGCGGCCACCGCGACATCATCGAAAACATAAACGGGACACGGGTCGTGTACCACGCTGCTCTAGGCGTGTTTCACACGCAATGAGAATATATTTTCGGCCGGTTCCCATTTTGTTGCAAGCATGGCATCTGCGAGCTCACCCACATCGGGGATGTAGACTGCGCCTCTCGGCAGCGTGAAGCTGGTGCTGTGCACATGTTGGCAGGCGGCAATTTCCTTGTGGTGGTCACAGAAAGATGCACGGCCGGAAAAGAAGCTGTAGTAGTGCCGTTGAGAAAAGATCGAGCTGAACGTTTCCAGCCCAAATGCTCGGGAGACGTTGGCTTGCGCCCATTTACTGGGCGTCAGCTCCCAAAGCACGACGTTGATGGCCCCGCGCTTGAACAGTGGAATTGCGGATGCGAGCACACGCACCTCGTGTCCCTCCGTGTCAATCTTGAGCATCATGATATCGCTACCATCTTCGCTCGCCCAACGCAGAACCTCAGTGAGAGGAGCAGCACGGGCGTGCGTCGTCGTAGCATGATCCGTGTCGCTCCAGCTTCCCACGTGTCGACGAACTTCACTCCTGGAGCCCACTTTGAAATATGGCGAGCACATATGGGTAGGCACGCGAAAAGTGAAGTACGCGTCAGACACTCCACTGTGAAACACCGCCAAGCGTGACGGCTGAAAGTAATTATCCGCGGCTGAGCCTCTGGTGTCTTGCACGCATGTTGGCAATGGGTCTGCAGCAATACAGCGGTGCCCGAGCGAGGCCATGATCAGAGAGTAAAGGCCGCAATTTGAGCCAACGTCGACAAAGAGGCCGGCACCGTGGTCTAATCGGTGCCTCAACGCCAGCTGAATGGCCACACGCACATCATCCTGCTCATACTTGAGAGTGTTGCGTGGGTTGCAGTGAGCCGCTCGAATGGTGAACCACCAGTTGGGTGGCAAGCCAGCGGCGGGAATATCTCTGCTGGTAATATTCACACTCTTCGGAGGCAGAGACGTTGAGTGCATGCACACGCAGTTCGGCCCGCAGCTAGGGACCTAACGACGGCAAGGCCAGCAACCCCGCGCGGTTTCGGCACTCATGACGGAGACCGACCTCGGACGCGCTATTTGTACCGGTACGACGCGTACCGGTAGAATAACCGCACAGTGTGTGAATGTGAACGTGTGTGAGTTGATTTCTAACACACGGCACACAACTCCATGTTCAAGATCGACATCACCGGAACAATGCGCGAAACCGTTGACGCTGTGCCCGAAACTTAGTTGGCGCGAGCGCGACGCACGCCGGCGAACATGAACAATGCCAGTCGTGAGGCGCGGGCGCGCGCCAACGTGTCGTACGTCGAGCCGGACGAGGACGAATTCCTTGCCCCGAACAAGAGAGCCGCGCCGCCGCAAAAGGACGAGGACGTCTCGCGCAAGTCGAGCCGCGTCGACCCTCGCAAGACGTCGCCGCTGGACGTGCTGGCATGCGCCGAACGCGTGGTGCCGGGTGGTCCGGGGCTCACCTACACAGTGGGCGGCGCGGAGGCGGGTGGCATCGACGCTGAGCGTGTGCTGCGCGAGGTCGAGATCGACGACGCCGCGCTAAACCTCACTGGGCAGTTTCTGGTGTGCCGGCGCATCGTGCTATTCCGGAGCGGCCGCGTGGTGGCCGCGGCGGTCTTCGAGCTGCACGCGACCGCCAACGTGCTCGAGATCCCCATCTTCGCCTCGTCACGCGCCCACCGCCAGCAGGGTAACGGCTCCGTGCTGCTCGCGCTGCTCGTCGAGCTCGCCGTGCGCCACCTGAATGCGAAAGTGGTCGTCGTCTCCGCCACTAATGAGAGCCGGCGCTTCTGGCTGAGCATGGGCCTGCACGTGGCTGCCCACTGCCCGCCGCCCGTCTCCGCCGCGCTCCGCTACCTCAAGGCGCACGGCTACGTCGCCATGGGCTTCTACTCCTCGACGACGCAGATGGCGAAGGCTTTACCGCCCGCGGTGAGCGAGGCTGGAGAGCTCGTCAAGATGGCTCTGCAGCGCGCCGCCTCGAAGACGACCAAGTCGCGCGATGGGCTCTCGGCCGCGCGCGTCGCCGACGTCCTTGGCTACACCGACCTCGCCGCCGGCACCCCCTCCTTTGTCCTCGAGCGCGCGAGCGGGGCGCGTGTGCCCCTCGGGTACGGCGCAGCGGGCGCGCGCCAGAGCGGGGTGCAGCCGTGGCGGCTGCAGGCCTTCGAGCGGACCGAGGGGGGCGGGGCGGGCGTGGGCGTGAGCGGCTGGGGCGAGCCCGGCTGGGGCGTCCGCTGCTCCACCGCCCTCGAAAAGGGCCAGGTCGTCGTCGAGGTGACTGGCGAGTGGCTCAACGAGGAGGCACACAAGAACCGCACGGACGTTCGCTTCATGCTCCCTCTCGACGACAAGACAGCGCGGCGCGAGGGGTTGGCGCCGACCTTCTTGGACCTGCGCGAGGCGGGCTCACTCGCGCGCCTCGTGTCCGTGTGCGTCGAGGCGCCCAACCTCGAGCTCCTCCTTATCCCCACAGGGGTGGCCGCGCCCATGCCCGCGCCCCTGATGCCCGCGCCCATGCCCGCGCTGCCGCCGCCCGCCGCCTCGACCGAGGGCGCGACGGCGGAGGCGGCTGAGGGCGATGTGCCCATGACGGATGGCGCGGCGCCGGAGACTGCCTCCTCTTCAGCTGCGGTGATGCATGCGCTCAATGCAGCGCTCGAGGACGCACCCGTCGTGGCAGCGCCCGCAGCGCTACCGGCACCGGCGCCGGCGCCTCCGATGCCCATGCCAGTGCTTACCACGGCGTCGGCGCCTCCGATGCTGGTGCGAGCCTACTTGGTGGCACGCCATGACATTCCTCCTATGGTCGAGTTGACGTGGGCGGGGCCGAGTGGCCACACGGCTCGCCAGTCCGTGTCCTCGGCCAAAGCAGCCGACGCCGCCACCGCCGCCGCAGCCGACGAGACGCCGGACGCCATGGCGGCCGAGCCTGGCAAGCTCGCGTACCTCGCGCGCGCCGCTGCCTGCGAGGTTCGTCAGCACGAACCCGGCCTCAAGGGGAATGATTGCATGCTGATTGCATGCTGATTGCATGCTGATTGCATTCTGATTGCATGCTGATTGCATGCTGATGGCCTCCCTCATCAGGTTCGTCAGCACGAGCCCGGCCTCAAGGGTGCGTATTTCGGCGGGCGCCGCATGACTGGCGTGCGTGGCGACGGGCTCGTGCGAGTGCAGTATGCGACGCTGTATGAGTCGACGGTCTCCGACGCGGCCCTGGTCGAGTGGATCAAGCCCTTTGATGACGACCACGTATGGCATCTGATGGCATCTGATTGTCTCCCTCATCAGCCCTTTGATGACGACCACGTATGGCATCTGATGGCATCTGATTGCCTCCCTCATCAGCCCTTTGATGACGACCACGTATGGCATCTGATGGCATCTGATGGCATCTGATTGCCTCCCTCATCAGCCCTTTGATGACGACCACGTATGGCCGGAGCCGCCCGCTGATTGCATCTGATGGAAACTGATGGCATCTGATGGCATCTGATTGCCTCCCTCATCAGGTACGGCCGGAGCCGCCCGCGCCGCCGGATGGCTTCCACAGCCGACTGGTGGTGGATGACGAGGTCGAGGTATGGTACGAGGCGGGCTGGTGGCCAGTGCGCGTGCGCGCGCTCCTGCCCAACGCCCTCGCCATCGAGGTGGGCAGCGACGCCTTCGCCGGCCTCTGCCGGCGCGTCAACTTCGCGCACATCCGGCCACGTTGGCGATGGCGCGGCGCCGAGGCGGGATGGCTTCAGCTCACCCACCCCGCCTGAAGCGCGCCGGGCGGCGTGGCCTGAGGCGCGACTCGATCCGTTGTACTACTGTAGTATGACATGTGAGCGGTGCGCGCGTCGGTTGGACAGTTGTGCTGCGGGTTGAGTGGGCGTTATGAGTTGAGGTGTGCGTAAGGGACGGTGCAGGGATGTGCTTGTCACGTCGGTGTGGCTGCGTCCGTAGTGCTCGGAGTGTATTGTGACTGTCGGGGGTCTGTCCGCTGAATTCGACGAGTGTGTGCAGAGTGTCATCTATTCCCCGCTCAGTTTCCGCTCAGTACAAACTACGCATGAAACTACACACGACAATGCCGCCAAGAATGGTCGAGGACAGGCATTGGACAGGGTCCGGTCCTGAGAACCTGACTGTCGACCCAAGCATGTCGATCTCCCGTCCACCAAGATCATGGACGTCCTGCAGCAATTGTATGTCATTTCGCACATAGGGCCGCTGGATGCCTGGGGCACGGGGGAGTGTGCTCCCCAAGGAGACGGCGTACGACCCGCCCATGTGGGCAGTTCTTAGAAGGTGTGCAAACTTACCCGATTCGCTTCAAATTCCGCGGCCACGTGGATGAGCGCGCGCCGATCGACGATCGACGCGAGAGTAATGTCGGAACCAGCAGCGGATCGTCGTCAGGCTGCGCGGTCGGATGAAGAGCTGGCGACGTTTGTCGGGCTCAGCGTTGAGGAATTCAAGGCGCTCTCCAAGAATGAGCAGAAGACGCGGGTGAAGAATGTGGAGAAGGCGGCGGCGGCGGCTGCCAAGGAGGCGGAGAAGAAGGCGGCGGCTGAGACCGGGCCGGCGAAGCCCAAGAAGGAGGAGGGCCCCGCGTTCGAGGAGGAGGAGGAGGATATCGACCCGAGCAAGTATTTTGACAACCGGCTCAGCTGGGTCAACGGCATCAAGAGCAGTGGCGCCAACCCATACCCGCACAAGTTCGTCACGACGATGGGTCTGCCGCAGTACCACGCGGCGTACGCCGAGTCGATCCAGCCGGGCGCGTTCGCGGAGGCGACGGAGAGCGTCGCAGGACGCATCATGAGCAAGCGCTCTGGCGGCAAAGGCCTCGTCTTCTACGACATCCATGGCGACGGCTTCAAAATCCAGCTCTTCTGCTCGCACGCCAACTTTACAGAGTTCCCGGGTGATGCGGGGCTGCCTGGCTTCATGAAGCTGATGAACGAGGCGAAGCGCGGCGATGTGGTGGGTGTGTCCGGCAAGCCCGGCAAGACCAAGCGCGGCGAGCTCTCCATCTTCCCCACCACGCTCATCATCCTCACGCCGTGCCTGCACATGATCCCCAAGGCGCAGAATACGCTGGCGACCGAGACGCGCTACCGGCAGCGCTACCTCGACCTGATCATGAACCGGCCGGTGCGCGACATCTTCTGCACGCGCGCCAAGATCATCGCCTTCGTGCGCCGCTTCCTCGACATGCACGGCTTCCTCGAGGTCGAGACGCCCTTGATGAACATGATCCCCGGCGGCGCGACGGCGAAGCCGTTCATCACGCACCACAACGACCTGAACCGCGACCTGTACATGCGCATCGCGCCCGAGCTGTTCCTCAAGATGCTCGTGGTAGGCGGGCTCGACCGCGTCTACGAGATCGGGCGCCTCTTCCGCAACGAAGGGATGGACGCGACTCATAATCCCGAGTTCACGACGTGCGAGTTCTACTGGGCCTACGCCGACTACAACGACCTCATGTCGTTCACCGAGACACTGCTGAGCGAGATGGTGCGCAACATCTGCGGCTCGTTCAAGGTCAAGCATCACCCGAAGGACGAGGAGGGTAACCCACTGCCCGAGATCGAGATCGACTTCACGCCGCCCTTTAGGAAGGTCTCGCTCGTGGCCGGCCTCGAGGAGGCCCTCAAGGTCAAATTCCCCGCGGATCTCGCCTCGGACGAGACGAACGAGATGCTCAAACAGATCTGCAAGGAGCACAAGATCGAGTGCAAGCCGCCGCACACGACCTACCGGCTGCTCGACAAGCTCGTCGGCGAGTTCCTCGAGTCGACGTGCAAGGACCCGTGCTTCATCATGGATCACCCGGTGCTCATGTCGCCCCTCGCCAAGGTGCACCGCTCGAACCCCTGCCTGACCGAGCGCTTCGAGCTCTTCATCAACTACAAGGAGGTGTGCAACTCGTACACGGAGCTCAACGACCCCGTCGAGCAGCGCGCGCGCTTCATGATGCAGGCCAAGGACAAGGCGGCGGGTGACGACGAGTCCATGTTCTTCGATGAGGACTTTTGCAAGGCGCTCGAGTATGGCTTGCCACCCACCGCGGGCTGGGGCTTGGGCATAGACCGGCTCACCATGCTGCTCACGGACACCACCTCGATCCGCGAGGTGCTCCTCTTCCCGGCGATGAAGCCCGAGAACTAAAGCTCAACCTACGGCCGAGGCGGATCCGTCATCGACGACAGCACCAGCGGAAGCCCCCGCGGAGGGAGCCTAGTCGACTCAAGAGGAACTGGCAGGGGCACAGGCGCTCCCGCGCGCGGTCGGCGAGATGGCAAGGGCGCCGGCGTCCATCGTAGCGCCGCACAGGCATGCGCACAGGCACATGAGGGACGTGGCGGCGGCGGTGGCGCGCGTTTCCTGAAAGGTTATATACGGGTTGCGGCTGTTGTGTTGGTCGTCTGCATGGCTTGCGGCATGGCACGTCTGGGCCATTGAAGGAGGTTTTGGACCCGTCGAATCGGGACGCGCCCAAGAAAAAGCGCCGTCTTGGGCTCGTCGGCTTGCGGCATTCGCACGCGCCCAAGTTCCGCGAACTGCAGCTCCGACATCAACACGGCACCCATTGTCATCTGGAATGCTAGGTTCGCCGATCGCATCGCCAAGCACGATCTACAGTCAACCGCTCGCGCGTCGCCTAGCTACAGCGGAGAGCGCGCAGTGCACCCTCTCGTGCACTCGGCACGACTATCCGAGGGTGGGCACGACCAGCTCGTTTGAGTGCGCGCACGTGCTGCAGTTCATGACGTGCTCCGAGGTCCAGAGCACGCTCGGCTGCTACTGCGAGGGCTGCTCCGACGCTCACGGCGAGACCTGCGTGCTGCTGTCTCCGCCGCCGCCGGCGGCGCCGCCGCCGTTTGCGCCGCCGCCTGCGACGCCAGCGTGCGACGTGCTATGCCATACGACCAAGTGCTTGGTCTTCTTCGAGGCCGGGCTGACCTGCTCGCAGACGGACGCTCTAGGCTGCGACTGCTCGGGCTGCTGCGTGCTGCTGCCGCCCAAGCATCCGCCGCCGCCCATCGCGCCGCCGCCGCCGCCGCCGCCGCCGCCGTACGCGCCGCCGCCGCCCTCGCCGCCGCCCTCGCTGCCCTCGCCCGCGCCGCCGCCGCCCGTGCAACCGCCGCCGCCCCCCCACCCGCCACCGCCGCCGCACCCGCCGCCGCTGTCGACGAGTCTGCCCGCATGCAACGCAGCCTGCCGTGAGAAGACCTGCTTCAGCTGGGCCATCGAAGGGTTGTCGTGCCGCGAGATGCGCGGACTGCACTGCAGCTGCGACGGCTGCTGCAACGCGGAGCCACCCTCGCCGCCGCACGCGCCGCCGCTGCTGCCGCCGCCGTTCCCGCCGCCGAGGGACCCCGCAGTCGACGCGGCGATGGCCGTCGCAATCAGCCTCGGTGTCCTAGGAGCCCTGGTCCTAGCGGCAGCCGCATGGTACCGGTACGGCCGTCGTCAGATGCGCGTGGCCCAAATCGACCTCGGCTCTCGATCGCGCGCCACACCCCTCAAAGCGCTCTCCTCGTCGAGCGGTGGGCACCATGTGCCCGTCTCGGCCGATCGCGAGCATCCCGCCCGAGGGATGATGGCGATCTCGGCGATCGAGCTCACGGCGGTCGCTTCGGATGATTCGGATTCGTCACAACGCGATGTGCAAGAGGAGGCGGTGGACGACGCGGGCGTCGACGAGTCGGTCGCGGACGACGACGGCAACGACGATGGCGTGCGCGGATCGGGCCGCTCGCGCGCCGGCGCCGCCCTCGCCACATCCCTCGCCACAGTCAAGAGGCGCTCTCTGGGCGGCGGCGCTGCTGATATGTATGCGCCCTTGGGCGAGGGGCAGCCGACGAGCACGACCAAGAAGAAGAGCAGCGGCAAGAGCAGCAGCAGCAGCAGCAGCAGCGGCAGCGGCGGCGGCGGCGGCAGCAGCAGCAAGAAGCCAGGGCTCGCCCACGCCGATGGGAGCAGCCCCTCGCTGTTGCGCGCCCAGACGCTCGCCTGGCATGCGGCGCTACGAGGTGCTCACGACGACGCGAGCGCGCAGGCCGAGGGCGCGAAAGGGAAGCCCATCTTAGGCAAAGGCAAGCCCGGCGAGGAGACAATCCAGGTGGAGGCGCTCCTCGAAGCCTTCGGACACACACTCGTCATCGGGGCCGCCTTCGGCCCCCTCCTCTCGCTCGGTGTGAAGAACGACGAGTCCAATACCGAGAAGGCACGGCGAGCGTGGCGCGACCTCGAAGCCGCAGAGCCCTCCCGGCGGCTGACCACTCTGCGGGAGCTCCTCGAGGCCGAGCGAGCGACCGGCATCCATCGAACAGGGGGCGTCCTCGCCGACCCCTCGGCCGCCATCGCCCTCGTGTGGCTCCGGCGCTCGCTCGCCTTTCAGAACGCCGTCTTCGCGGGGATGGTCGAGGACCGCGCTAGCCTGGTGAGCACCCTCGCGCGCGATGCGTACCAGACGCACCTCGAGCACTTCCACAACTTTTGGCTCAAGAACACCTTCCGTGCCGGCCTCTCCGCCATGCCCAAGCGAGAGGACTTTTTGCAGCGGCTCTCGCCCAACATGCCGGACGAGGAGCGCGAGCACCTCGTGTACGCTGAGATGTCCGAGCTCGTCGAGGTCCAGATGCGCGTGTGTGCCGCGTGCTCGAAGCTCATGATCGACCTCGATCTCGAGGACCTGCGCAGGGTGTAGCGGCTGTGAGTAGTGGGGGAGGCGATAGACAACTTGCTCACAACTTGCCACTTCGCGGCCGTATAATTGTTCGCGCGCCACAGCCCACACCCAGCGGACGGCGGCGACGCTGGGATTAATCAATTGGGATTAATAGTTTTCCATATTAGGTACAGTTGAAACGCATACAGCGCTCAGCCGCCGTACTCGGTACTCGACTTGACATAATCACGATGGACAAATGTTCGAGTAGACCGTCTATAGATTAATAGAAACGCACGACCGAACGGCCCTATAGCCGCCCGGCCCCGCGCCTTCTTGGCGACCCTGGCGCGCTGGGACTAGAGCGTGTAGAGACCCCGTGCGCCAAGGCACTGCGGGGCACATGGATACCGTTTCCCCGCTGCCGCGTGCCACCCCTAACGTGATATTATCGTCACATTTGAAAGGGCTCCGCGCTGCACAGATCATCAGTGAGCCGCGCGGTGGGCCGTTGGGGTATGGGGAGGCGTCTCGAGGGGCCGCGGAGTCGCTCCGCATTGGACGACACGCCCCGTTTCCCGCGCGGGTCACCCTAATTACAGTCAGAGAGGCAATCAGACAGAGGCTCGAGCCGAAGGCATGCCGGTGGCCGAATTGTGATGGTCATCAATCTGATTTCGCACAAGTTTTGCGGCCCTTCTTTCGCGAGTGGAAAAGCTGCTGGTCTTGTGCAGTCCATTGCTGTGGGCGCGCGCCGGGTCGAGAGGTACGTGACTTTGACGTCATGGCGTGCTCGTGTTAGCGCTGGCCCTCATCGGGCGTGCGCGCTGGCCCTTGCGGTCAACTCGGGAGCCCGGCCGGGAGGCAGCCCTCGTCGAGCATGGAATTGGCCCTTGAGTCGAAGCGCCCTCGCGGAGCATGGCATGCTTCGCACCTTTGGGGACTCGGGGGTCTGACAATTTCGCTCCGATTGCGTGTCAGGGAGCTCGTCGGCCGACCCTCGCGCGCCGCTGACACCGCGGAGAACACATGGGCTGGTTCGGTCCCTCCAAGGCCGAGAAGGACAAGAAACTGTGGCAGGCCGCAAAGGACGGCAACGAGGCGGAGCTCAGGCGGCTGATCGAGCGTGGAGGGAACGTCAACTGGCGCCCTCCTGATGCGGTGCGCCGCCGCATGTGCCTCGCGTGGGCGCCCGCGTCCTCGCCGCCTCTGCTGCTTTCGCCGCCGCGCTCGCCCGAGACGGCGCCTGTCCCCACAGCTCGCTGTACCGCGCGCGGCCGCGCAGCCGCCGAGCTTGGCACACGCGTCCTCTTCGCATGGCGCGCGCCGCACCCCCGCGTGCTCGCCCACGCTCCTCGCGTGCTCTGGCACTCGATGACGCCGCGTGTGCTTCATTTGCCACAGCGCGGATGGACAGCTCTCATAGCGGCCTCATACTTCGGGCACGAAGGGTGCGTCCGCCTCCTCCTCGAGTCCGAGGCCATCGAGGTCAACGCCAAGGTAAGCCTCGAGCATGCCCTCCCCCAGCACATGCGATGGGCCCGCTTCCATGTACTCATTCCGTTTGGCCTCTCGTTTGTCTTTAGGGCTACAACGACGGTGATACAGCATTGCATTGGGCGGCATACGAGGGCCACCTCGCGATCGCCAAGCGCCTCCTCGAAGGGGGCGCCGATGTGACGCTTCGAACCTATGGCTGGAAGACGGCCATCGACCTCGCACGGGAGTATGGCAAGAGCGAGGTCGTGGCGCTCCTCAGCGAGCCTCGGTACGCCGCGCGCATGCACACTGATTGCCCAGCGCTGCCGAGCGGATGTGCAGAGGCGCCGTCTTGGGCGCACGCGGACCACGGGTTTTCGGCCGCTCGGCGAACGAATGGCGGCCAATCGTCATGGGATGAGGCCGAGAGGACGCAGCGCACCCCCCTTGGGGCCACACGGCGAGTCGCGATCGCACATCCTCAAGATTTTAGGACGGAGTCCGCACGGGCCACTCCCACGCGCCGTGGTGGGCACGTCGGGTGTCGGCGGCGGACGCGCGGCCTGGTTTGCGACTCGTCGCGGCTGCGATTGGCCGCGCCGGCCGCGCCACAGACAGCGCCCCGACGCACGCTCAGGCGCGCGCTCGGGCGCACTCTCTGGCGCACTCACAGGCAGCACTCAAGCAGCAATCATCGGCAATCAGCAGCACTCAGCAGCACTCAGGCAGCACTCGGTCGCCCCACGCCGTCCGCCATCGTCCTCGGAGAGGGCGCTGCTGCCTCCACTGCCACTGACTGCCTTGCCATCTTCACGACCACCCTTCGCAAGCCCTTGCGCTTTGTGATTGCATGCGATGGCGCGCCGTGATGGGCGCCACTGCACAGCGCCAACAGCGTGCGTTCCCCGTTTGCTTCGAAACAGGTGGGACAAGGCGGCGGCCGCGAAGGCGGCGGCCGACAAGGCGGCGGCGGACAAGGCCGAGGCGGCGTGGAACTCGCACAAACCCACCTTCTACTTTATGCCCCGCGCCGCCGTGCTGGGCGCCACCGCCAAGCAGCTGAAGCGAATGCAGGAGCTGCGCGACTCGAAGCTGCTCGAGAAGATGGCCGTCGACCTGAACGAAGCCTTCCAGGGCACGGGGCTGATCCAGAACATCCTCTTCGTCAGCCACAGGTGGGAGGACTGGGCGACGCCCGACGAGACCGGCGCGCAGCTGGCGGCGCTCAAGGCGCACCTGATTGCCCACCCCGAGGTCCAGTACGTCTGGTTCGACTACGCGTGCATGCCGCAGCGCTCGAGCAGCTGCCCGCTGGACAAGGACGACCGCACGCCCGCGGAGAAGGCCGAGTTCAACCTCATGCTCAAAGCGATCACCGACATGTACCTGACGGCCAAGGTGCTCATCCTGCTCGACACCATGTACCGCACGCGGTTCTGGACGACAATGGAGGGCTGGTGCTCGATGCAGCAGGTGACGTCGGAGGAGGGTGACCGCCCTGCATGCACGTGCTCACGATGGCGCCCGCTCCTCTCTCCCCATACTCTCCCCACAGGTGACGTCGGAGGGCGTGCGCCCGGCAAGCGCGGGCGAGTCACGTGTCACCGTCGTGTGCATCCACAACGCGACGCAGGACGACAAACAGGCCCTGCTGAAGATGTCGACCAAGACGCCGCAGGAGATCTCCAAGTTCCTTGCGTCGCCCGACGTGTTCGTGACCAACAAGAAGGACAAGGAGACGATGCTGCCGATTGTCGGCAAGACCGAAGAGCACGTCCGGGAGATGATGAGCGGCATGCACTTGTACTGCGTCTGAGCCTGTGAGGCGGGGACGGGGGTGGGGCGGGGACGGGGACTGGGACGGGGGCGGGGGCGGGGACGGGGATGGGGCGGGGTCGAAGGGACTGGCGGAGGCGCCCACTCGCGGCAGCACTGTTTTTTCGAACGCGGTGCCGTACCTCCGTGTGTCGGGCTCAGTGTCGGGCCCGGGTAAATGACGCGGCACCATGCTCCATGGGGTTGGCCGGAGAGGCACATGTTCCGAGGGGTGTAGAGCGGTATGTGCGTCGTGAGTGTGCGCTGTGCGGGGGTCGGTGAGATGTGTGCCGTATCGATGTCATGTGAGCGACATGGCTGTGGACGTTGTGGTGCGGTGTCCGGTGTGGGTCCTCACGTGTGCGCTGAGCGTGACCCAACCGCTCGAGGAATGTGCAATGTCGCGACTACAGAGGACTTTCTGCATGTGGTTTTCCCGGGGCCCCAAAACTACACGCCCGCGGTCTTATCGCTACGCTAAGCAAAAGTAGAAGTCCTAGGATTGAGAGCTCGCGTGTGGCATCAAGGATTCGACATGCATTCAGCATGACGGACTCGGCGTGCGTCACCGCCGACAGAAGGTGGGCGGCTCGGCGCCGCCTGCGGGGAGCACGCAGAGATGCGCCGAATAGGTTTCGTCAATGACATCGCGCAGCGGCACCGCTAGATAGTGCTGCCGGCAGCTGGCGCTCGGAACGGCGCTCGGGGCGTGGCACGAGACGTTGGAGTGGGCCCAGAAGGCGAGGGGGGGGTACCGGGCGAGGGGATCGAGGAGTCTGAAGTGCGCGGCGGCGGCAGAGGTCGTCGTGGCGGCGTAGAGCGCCGTGGCGGGCGGGCGAGCGCTGCGGCTGCCGCCGGAGCCGCCGGAGCCGCCGGTGCTCGTCTCGCCAGCGACCAGCCACACGCCCGCCTCCGCCATACTCTCGAGAGCCATCAGCGCCGCCGCCGCCGCCCCCGAGGAGCCGGAGAGAGCACACGCACCGTCGATGGGCACCCGGCGGAGCCACCAGCGCTGCATCGCATCCCGACCGACAGGAAGGGTCGGCTCCAACCGGACTGGTCGGTGTCGTGGTCCCGTGAGTGTGAATGGGAGTGTGGATGCGAGTGTGAGCACCATCCCTGGACGATCGAAGCTCTCGAGCACCACCGCGACCGGCCGATCGACCATAGCGGCTGCGTCGAGGGGGGGCAAGGGCACGCCAGCGCCCGAGACGGCGCCCGGTGCAACGGGTGCCGTTACTGGGGTGCGTGTGATGCGCCACGTGGCCGCATGCACCGCGTCTGAGCCGCCCTGGCGGGGCGCCACCGCAGGCGGCCGCTCCGGGGCTCTGGCTAACCTGACATGCTGCCGTTCGCCCGCATGAGTGAGCAGCAGCGGCGGTGTCGCCAGTGTGCCGCCACGCCCATCGACGCCACCACGGCCGCCGACGCCGCCACGGCCGCCGATGCCGCCACGGCCGCCGATGCCAGAGCCGGCAGCAGCGGCGCACGCAGTCGGGTCGAAGAGCTCAAGAGAATGGAGCTCCTCCCTCGCGCTCGCCGGCACTGGCGTCGTCCAGTGCGCCACAGCCGCCGACGCGCGCCCAGCGGCTGCCGCACGCGCCGTGGCGGGCGGAATGCGCGGGTCAAAGGAGCCATCCCACTGCACGGGGGCACGCACAAACCTCTCCCCGTCCGTGAGCACGGCAAGTAGCAGCGGCCCGTGCATGAGACCAGCGAGCGTGCGCGACGCCATGCCGCCGGGACCGTCCCGCCACCCCCGCGCCGTAGTGGGCACTTTTGGCCTCGCCGCCGCCGCCGCCGCAATCGTCGATGAGGACGAGGACGAGGACGATGGAGAAGGTTCGGTGCCGTCGTAGCGGTTCCTAATTAGGGATGGAGAAGGTTCGGTGCCGTCGGCTCGTTTGAGCGTCGTACGTGCCCACAGGCGCACACGAAGCACCTTCCCCTCTCGCAACTCGCATCGGAGCAATGTACCAGGGCGTGGCGCCGGCTCGATGCTCGTGACGACGTCGTCCTCCTTGAGCGACGCCTCGGCTGCGTACGCCCACGCCGGCACACGCACGGACAGCTGGAGCACGCACGCGCGCGCCGCACCCGCCAGAGTCGTCACCTCGAGGCTGGCGCTGAGGGGGCGGTCGGCCGCGATCTCGCCCGGAATCTCGGAGCGGAGCGTCACTTCACACCCCTCCTCCTTCCAAATTAGGCGCGCGGGCAGCAGTTGCACCACGTAGAGCTCCGCCGACGCGTCGTTCTGGGCACCGGCCGACTCGACGCCGCCCGCGACGCCGCCCGACCCCGCGCCGTCGTGGGCGCGAGGACCGCCCTGCGCCCCCGATGCCGGCGCTAACGGGTGCGCGCCGTCGTGGGCGCGAGGCCGACGGCGCGGTCGCCGATAGAAGACAGAGGCGTGGAGTCGCGTGAAGGCCTCTATAGCGCTGCCCATGCAGCACCAGAAATGGTCCTCTCCATTCGAATAGCCATGCGCGCCACCGCCCTTGCGCACGCCCGCGCCGAGTGGGAGCATGTAGAGCATCGCCCCCGGCTGCGTGCCCCGCTGCGTGCCCAGCACGCCATTGTGCAGCGCCACGTCCAGATACTCCGCATGCGCAAGGAGCTCGCCTTCCCAAGCACGCGTGTCCTCAAGAAGGCGCCCGCCACGGCGCCCTGCCCATCCGAGGAGCCGCCGCGAGAGGAGCATCGAGTGGTGCGTCACGCAAGATTCCTGATGGTCGTGCGCCTGCCCATTCGACGCAATCAGTCAGTCGGACGCAATCAGACGCAATCAGACGCAATCAGACGCAATCATACGCAATCAGGCGCAATCAGACGCAATCAGACGCAACCATACGCAATCAGACGCACTCAGACGCAATCGGACGCAATCAAAGGCAACCATACACAATCAGACGCAATCAGACGCAATCAGACGCAAGCAGACGCAATCAGACGCAATCAGACGCAATCACTCACCTGCCAATTCGACGCGCCGTGGTGAACGAGCGTCGCCGCGAGCGCGGTCGCGGGTGGCTCCTGGCTGCTGCTCCATTGCTCTTGCCACGACGAGCCACCGGACAGGTAGACGAATCCGCGCTGCAGCGCACGCCAAAAGGCATCCACAGCGAGCCTCGAGAGCGGATCTGAGGTGACCTCATATCGCGCCGCCTCGCCCATGACGTACGCGAGCTGCGCGTTGGCGTGCATCCCACGCAGGCTGGCCGCCGCTGCCGCCGCTTCGTCGGGCGACTGCGTCCATGCAGACGCCGCGTCGGGCGCGACGGGGGCGACCGACGCGCCACTGCCTCTGGTCGCGGCACCGGACGTGGCGGACGCGGCGGACGTGGCGGACGTGGCGGACGTGGCGGACCTTATGCCCGCGCTCCCGACCAAGCCATGCTCATCAGCACTAGGTAAGTGCAGGGCGCCGGCGAGGGCGAGGGTGCCTGTGAAGCACCGGCGATCGAAGAGAGAGGCAGCGTCGAGCCAGGAGGCGTTGTGCGTGAGCGCGGCTATGGTCGCGTACACCTCAGACAGCGCGCCCACCTCGTAGTTGAGCAGCTCGTACCAATCGGCCGCGGCCCGTCGCCGCAGGTCCGCCGTGCGCTTCCACACGTACCTAATTAGGGAGAGGATGGCGCCGTGGTGAGCACTTGCATGCAAGGCCTAGGTCCGCCGTGCGCTTCCACACGTACTCGGCCATCCCGAGGGCCAACGGCAAGGCGGCCTCGAGCTGCAGCTCGGTGTGCACGAGGAGCAGGCCGCTCAGCAGCTTCTGCGTCGCGTAGTGCGGCACCCATGTCGGCCCATCGCGCCACAACCGCTCCGTCTTCTCAAACTCGCTCGGCGGGAAAGCGGCTAGGTAGCCGAGCTGGCCGTGTGCGCTGTGTGCCCTCTGGCACGCGACGAGGCCGTCGAGCAAGGCGCGTGCGCGCGCGACGAGCGAGGCGTCGCCACCCGCGCCGCCCGAGGCTAGTGCGCCCAGGTAGTGCCCCACAAAATGCCCGCGGATGCCAGCCGACGGCCGCTCCCAGCCGCCATACGGAACCGTGCGCGCCGTTGGCTGCGCCAGGCCGGCGCAGCGCCGAAAGCTGTAGAGCAAGCGGGCGAGGTCGAGCTGCCTCAGGAAGGCGGCGTTTGTCGACGCAGCCACGGCGAGCGGATCACGGGCATCGTCGAGGAGGCGCACCGAGCGCAGGCTGAAAGGCTCGAGCGCCCTGCGTATGGGCCGAAGCTCGACCGGGGACGGTGCGCTTGCGACGCCGCGAAGCACCTGCGTGTGCGCCCCGACCCCGGCGGGCTTGCCCTGCCACCGAAGTGGCCCAGCGTAAAGTGAGCACCGAATCGGCGCGGCGGCGGCGGCGGCGGCGGCGGCGGTTCTTCGCTCTGCCACCTCGTCGCCCAGAGTGCCGACTACATCTGAGAGGGTCTCTTGAGGCGCCGGTGCTCGTGCGCGCTCTTCAGGCGCTTCCAGCGGCACAGCGATGACGTGCTGCAAAGGAGCGGGCGCCCAGTTGGCGTTCAGCACCCACAAGAGCACCGCGACGCCGGCAGGGTAGAGGACGAGACGACGAGGAGCCATCTGGCTGCGGACGATTGCCAGTCCCGTGGTTGCCCGTCACGTAGAGCGATTGCCCGCGCCGCCGCCGGCCTCGCCCCATCCTGGCTTTGACATCCGCTCGGAGAGCCTGTGAACAAATGGCGTGTGTGAACGTTAACACGACCGACGCGACAGCCGGTGCTACGGCACTGTTACTGCCCGCTCAGAATACACACACCTTACATGACCCCAACGGCGTGTGTGAAGGTGTACTGTACGTCTCGCCTGTGAAGACTCCTGGATACAAATGTTATGAGCGCACGGCGCTAACGTACAGTGAAGGTATCAGTGAAGACCGGCCGCCCGTTCACCGTACACGTATATACACTCTCCGCGCAAGATCGCAGGCCACACGGAAACTACGTGTATGTGGCGGAGGGGGAGGCGGAGGCGGAGGCGGAGGCGGAGTCCTCTGTAAGTTCGGTCCCTCGGGAGGGTCTTCACACGACGAAGCGTCCGTCGAGCAGCTGCTCGACGCCGACGCACTGCTCCAACTGCGACGCCAGTTCTTGTCTGTCCAAGCATTGCTCGCGCAGCGACGCGGCTGTGACGACGAGCAGACGGACCGGCTGCGGCAGCTCGCGGCGCAGGCGCTCACCGCTTGCAGTCAGGCTTCTGTGTCGCTCGGGCTCGAGGTGGACCTGCGATTGCTTCGACCGCCTTGGTCGAGCCGCAGGGCTGCTGCGGCCTCATCGGCGAATGGCAGCGGCCTCTTCAGCGTGCGCGAGAATCGGGATGCGCTCCTCGCGCGGCGGCCTCACGCCTCGGGCCTCCTCAAGTGGCTCGACGTGCGCTCTGTCGCCTTTGAGGCCTATCGGCGCCTCGAGGTGCGGCACATGCCGTGGGCGGCGGCCTCGGTGGAGGCGACAGTCTCCGCTGTGGAACAGGTGCGCGCCCGAGCGCCACACCGGCCGCCGCGCGTGCTCATCGCGCAGGGAAGCCTCGGAACCGAAGCGGCGGCCGCCGCCGCCGCCGGGGCGCGTGTGCTTGTGCTCGAGCCGAATAGGTTTGCGGCGCGCGCCATCACGGCTGTGGCGGTGCAGCACGGCGTGGGTCACGGCGTGCAGGTTCTCGCGTGCTCACTCGAGGAGCTCATCGCCGGTGGCGGCGAAGACGCCGCGTGCGACGTGCTGGTGCTCACTCCGTTGCTCGAGGAGGCAGGCCTGGGTCGTCGACTGCTCTGCGCCGCCGCCGCCGTCCACGCCGCCGCCGCCGCCGCCGCCGCCGCCGCTTCGCACGCGGTAGGCGCGCAGCTGCCTCCACTCATGGTGCCGCACCGCGTAGAGATGCATGCAGCTCTCGCGCTTCTCACTGCTGGGATGGTCCACCACGGTGTCGACCTCACCTCCCCAATCTCGGACCCAATCTCGGACCCAATCTCGGACCCAATCTCCACTGCTGGGATGGTCCATGGAGTCGACCTCACATCTCTCGACGTGACGCGCTGGTCGCCGTACCCGATGCCATTGGCGGCGACGCTCGAGGAGGGCGCGTTCACACTGAGCCCGTTCACAGCTCTCTTCGCATGGGACCTCACCGATGCACGCGCCGTGTTGAGCGCACGTGCGGCCGGCGAGTCACGAGACATCACCTTCCACATCCACGAGACACTAAACCCGACCCTCCACGAGACCCTCCCTCCAGAGGCCACGATTGCGGGCGCGCTGGCGGCCGACGCGGAGGCGGGCGGGGCGGCGAGCGGCGGCGGCGGCGACGCGTCGTCGTGGGCACGATGCAACGCGGTCATTCTCGACGTTTGCCCCGTCTTCATCACCGACCTCGATGCCGCCGCCGCCACTTGCACCGCCGCCGCCACTTGCACCGCCCCGACGCCGCCTCGCCTCCCGCCGCCCCAGAAGCGCGCCGTCCACTTCGTAGAGCCATTCGCGGTGCGCGCCGCCGGCACACACACGCTCCGTGCCCAGCACGACGCTCATCGCATTGCGCTCCTGCCCAGCACGACGCTCCTGCCCAGCACGACGCTCCTGCCCAGCACGGCGCTCCTCCCGCTGCCGTGTGCGCTCGCGTCGTCACGGGCGTCGTCTGGCGTGACGACGCCTCCGCCTCCATCGGCGTCGCCTCCACCGCCGCCGCCTCCTCCACCGCCGCCTCCACCACCGCCTCGCGCCGTGGCTGCGGCCATAGCCCTCACCGGTTCATCCGAGGGCTGGGGCACGATGTTGCTGCAGCATTGGCACTTTGCGATGGTGCGAGACGCCCCACGCAATGGCGCGTACGCCGCTGCCATCCAGCGGGCCGCGAGCCGCTTGATGCACCGACAGCACGCCATGAAGGGCGGCGGCGCCGGCGCTTGTGGCGGCGATGGCGGTGGCGGCGGGGGCGGCGGTGGCGGGGGCGGTGGTGGTGGTGGCGTGGCTGCGATCGACTTGGGGGCAGGATCGGCACTACTCTCCCTCATGTTAGCCAACCGCCTACGATACGAGGCCGCCGCCTCCTCCGCCTCCTCCGCCTCCTCCGCCCCCTCCGCCTCCTCCGCCTCCTCCGCCTCCTCCGCCCCCTCCGCCTCCTCCGCCTCCTCCGCCTCCTCCGCCTCCTCCGCCTCCTTCTCCCCGGAGCCGGGGGCGGCGAGGGCCGCAACGATGCCGGGGACGGTGCTCGGTGTCGAGATCATGGGAGGTGTGGTGGACCTTGGCCGGCGCTGCATACGCCACAACGGCGCGTCCGAGATGGTCGAGCTCATCAAGGCGGAGGGTCATCAGCTATGCGCGCGCACCGCGGCTATGCCCGAGCACGAGCGACCCCATGCGCCGCTACTCATGGCGGAGCTCATGGACTCTGGAGCCCTGGGCGAGGGCCTGCTACCCCTCGCCTACGAGGCGCGCGTCTCCGGGCTGCTCGCCCCTGACGCACAGATCCTCCCTTGCCGGCTACGCGTGTGGGCCTTTGTCGCGGAGCTGCGCGCGTGCGGCACCGCCCTCGATGGGTGCGAGCTCGTCGCGTCGCATGTGGGCGGCACGCGCACGCTCCATTCACAGCAGCATTCACAGCAGCAGGCCGTGGCGGCGCGTGCTCCCTCGATCTCCCATGGATCTCCCTCGATCTCCCTCGCACCGTGGCGGGCATACCACGAGATGAAGTCGTATGCTTCCATCGATCTGCCTTCTTCCGAGTACACCCCCCTGAGCCTCGAAGCTCTCGTGCTCGATGCAGAGCTCGGCCAGCCTCCTCCCGCCGACGGCTGCCTGCGGTTGGCTGCCCTGTGCGCTGGCCGCGCCAACGCGGTCATCTGGACCTGGGAGATCGACTTGGATGAGACGGGCGCGAGCCTCACCAATGCTCCGAGGGCTCCCAAGACGCATTGGCGCCAAGCGGCCCATCTCCTTAGCGGCCATTGGCTGAGTGCCGAGCAGCCAATGGCGCTCAGCTTTCGCGCCATCTCCAACGGCCGCGAGCTCCGCTTCGAGCTCGATGTGCGAGACAGCAACCTCGAGCGCGCCAGCGCACCGCTCCGCACGCGGCCGCACGCCCCACGCTTTCTACGCTCGCCACTCGCGGAGCCGCGGATTGACGTGTCGCCTACGGCGGACTCGCCGGCTGCACCCACTCTCTGCGTAGACGACCCTCGGATATCTCATGCCGAGGCGTCGCGCGGCGGCGGCGGTGGCGGCGGCGGACGCAGGTGTCAGTCGACGAGCTGGCGCCACCGCCGGCCGCGCGTGCCAATGCCCCCACTCTCACCTGAGCCCGTCGACCCCGAGTGGCGCGAGGCGATGCAGCTCGCGACGGTCCGCGTGGTGGAGCGCTTCGGTCTCTCACCACGGGGAGCCGAGCACTCGATCTCGCTGTGTGAGGCGGCGCTCGAGATCGCGGCCAACCCGGCGCGCTTTGGAGTCCACCCTGCCGATGCGCTCCAGGCTGTGAGGCTGTACTATGCCAACTGACTCGTCCGCGGCTTGTGCGCGTCTCCTAATCGCTTCATCTACAAATCGAGCGAATCACACCGGCGACGGTCTAGAGACCCAAATTAGGAAACCGGGACGGAGTCTAGATACGTACACGTAGACCGGTCGTGCGGTGTGGCTGGTGCGCCGTATCTAACGAGCGTTATTTCATATTTCACAGTTTTCAGTTTCAGAGCAGGTTGTAGTACGAAGTACCATACGGCATGCCGGCGTCAGAGCGCCTATCTCCACGCTAGACGCTTCCAGCCATCCAGGTCTCACTCTCAGTCTTCTGTCGGGCGCTGCAACTGCGGCGGCTCGTTTTGCATTCCGGCCGCTGGTCCACGAGTCGCTCGTCGTTCACTCCGCGGCCGCGCACCCGGCCGGTTGCGATTCCGTTAGCGATTCCGCCCAAATACGAGACGCCCAATACCATCGGCACCGCGCCGATTCAAGTCACATGCCGATGGTATTTCATAGTCACATGCCGATGGTATTCATAGTCACATGCCGCAAAGGGTGGCGGAGCCCAGCCCCAAGCTCCGCAGACCCCTAGCTCCGTGGGCACACATGTGTATGGCTGCCTCGGTTCCCCGACGGTGGCTGCCGTGGTGCTCCATCCTGCCTCCCAACATGCCGACCCCAACCCGCCGCATGCGCTGCCGTCCGCGCGCGCCGAGGGCTCCTCAGAGCTTCTCAGCGCGCTGCTTGACAGCACGCTCCTCGCCAGCGGTATTGGGCCGCTTGGCGCCGTGTACACAAGAAGAGGAGGAGGGCGTCCTGTTGGGCGTCTTGGTAGGGCCGCCCGCCGCGCCCACGCCGCCGCGTGGCGTCATCTTATTCCCAAGGCTCGGTGTGAGTGCACCGGCGCCGTCTTGGGCGCCGTCGGGCGTCTTGTTGGGCGTCTTGGGCATCCGCGTCGGCGTGGGCGCGCTCGTGGTGGCGACGGTCCCGGCCGCCGCCGCGGCAGCGGCGCCGGCTTGCTTGCGCTCTTGCCCGAGCTGCGCGAGGCGTGCTCGAGTGCCAAACCCAATCGAGACGAGTGTCTCTGGTGCGTCGACACGGTCGGGGGAGGCGGTGATGATGAACATGACCCTCGCGCCGCGCGAGAGGGCCGGCTGCAGCAGAAAGGTCAGCTTCGAGTTGCGGAAGGGCACGTGCGACTCTTTGTGCCCAATCGCCGTCATCACATCACCGAGCGCCGAGAGAGACTTGTTGATAGCCGCCGTCTCCGCAGCAAGCGATCCCGTCGCCTCTGTGCGCGAGAGGCGCTCCGACCCCGCCAGGTCGACGAGTGTGAGGAGGCCCGCCGGCAGCTCCGACGGCCCGCTCACCAGCTGATAGAGCATCACCATATGCGATCGAGAGGAGCGCTCGTTGAGACCGTTGTCGGCCGTTGCGCGCCGGCGTGACGCGGCACCTACTAGCGCCTCCGCAGAGTCGGCCGAGCGGATGGGATGCCAGCTCACGCCCTCTACATACGGGTTGCCGTCGCGGCCGAGGCGCAGCTCGAGCGACTTGTCGTTCTCATGGGACTCGGGGGCGAGCAAGTCGCCAACCTTCTCGTTGTACACTTCGACCACCGCCAGCCGCAACGCCACCGACGCGGGCGCGCCGCCCGACGCGAGGGCCACGCGCTCAAGCACCGATTGCACCGCCATCCGCTGCAGGTGGAGCATCGTGTACGTCTTGCCCGAGCCCGTCTGGCCGTACGCGAGCACGGTGGCGCGCGACCCGTCGGCCACCGCCACGGCGAGAGGACGCAGCTCGCTGAAGACCGCCTCGTTGGGCGCACTGCTGTCGAAGACGCGATCGAACGCAAACGTGCGCGCGGGCGCCGCTCCGGCGCCGGCGCTGAGGGTGAGCGAGCGGGCGATTCCGGAGGACATGAGGCCCGTCGCCTCAGCCACCGGTGCGCTGCCGCTGCCCTTGGGCGGCCGCAGCCGGCAGAGGACCCGTACGCTCCCCTTGAGCTCCATCATCTCCAATTGGAGTTCCTCCTCGCGTTCCTCGAGCTCGCTGACTTGCTGCCGCAGACCCTCGGCCTGCGCCTCCGATGTGGCCAGGGCGGTGCGAAGCTGTGCGGCGGTGGCCACGGAGGCGGCCAGCGCGGCCGTGGACTCGCTCAGTGAAGCCTCTCTGTCAGCGACCAGCTGACGCAGCCTTGGTACCTCCGCTGCCCGCGCGTCCGCCGCCTCCGTGGCCGCTGTCGCCGCCAGCAGCTGCGAGCGTAGGCTCGCGACGAGGGCCTCGAGCTCGGACACGCGGTCGTGCTGCGCGAGCGTCGTGCGCCGATCGGGCGCCACGTCATCCTCGCCCGTCACCGCAGGCCCGTCCAACGGCAGCCCGGAGAGCATGGCCTTGGCCGCCGCGTGCGCCCGGCCGAGAATGGTCGTGAGCTCCTTCTTGGTGCCCTTGGACTCAAGGCCGATGTCCATGCACATCTTGCGCAGCTCCGGCACCTTGAGCTCCGCCAGCCGCGAAGGCGACGGGATGTTGGTGACTACCGTCGATGGCGCGCCCGCGTTGTTCTGTGCAGACGGCTTGCGGTGGAGGCGCGGCGTGTCCGCCGAGTGCGCCGTAATGAGCCGTGCGTCCTTGGAGCCCAAATCCGTCTCCTGCTCCTTGCCGCTGTCGTATGCGATGCGGTACATGATCCGCGGCTTGCCCTCAGCATTGAGGCACGAATAGGACTGGGTGATCAGCCCGTCGTCCCAACCGTGGGCGAACAGCACGCTCACGCGCGCGTAGACGGGCAGGGCGCCCTCAGCTGTACTGACCAGGCGGCGGTCGAGCAGCGACGGGTCCGAGACGCTGATCCGCGTCTCGCGCTTCCTCGACGCCATGGCCCGCAAGTCAAAAAGCGACTTTCGGCCGCTCGGATTCCAGATTTGGAGGTATGGAAAAGCAACATGTGGATCGAAGGCAATTACATGGAAAACAATCATGTACAGACACTTAACGTGTCACACCTGCTGGTCACACTTCATCTTCGTCGACAAGACGAGATGCTCGCACTCGCGCTCACGCATGGCGCTGCCGTGGCGCTGCTCACGGGCAGCCCCGTCGATCGCTCGATCTCGGTCCCGTTTCTGCCGCGGCCAGCCGCGCTCGATGGCACCATGATCGGCGACGTCGGCTTCGATCCGCTTGGCATTGCGACGACGGCCAACCTAGCGCGCATGCGGGAGGCTGAGCTGCGGCACGGCCGCCTCGCGATGGTCGCCACGTGGGGCTGGCCGATCGCCGAAGGCGGGTTTGCCCTGGCGCAGAAGCTCGTGCCCGTCAGCACCGTTTGCACCGGCGTCGGCTGCTATGTTGATAAGACCGACGAGGGACGACAAGCCGCGCTGCAGCTAGCCGACATCGGCCAGGTCTCCATCGCGTACTGGGGCTCGCTGCTCGCGCTCGCCGTGCACGGCGAGCTTCGAGCGCGGCAGGGCTGCTACTTTGACCCGCTGCGGCTCTACGTGGACGCTGACGACACCGAGCGTGTTCGGCTGCAGCTGGCGGAGCTTAAGCACGGCCGCCTTGCGATGTGCGCGGTGGCCACCTATTGGAGCACGAAGCTCGTGGCGACGGTGGGCGGCTCCGCCGCGGCCGCGCTGGCCGCCGGGGTCCCCAAGGGCTCCCTCACCTTTGCGCATCAGCTCTGGGGTGAGACGTGCGTGTACAGCCTCACGCGACAGTCGGCGCAGGCCCTCTGCTACCCGCAGTACACAAACGAGGCCTTCGACTACGTGCTCAGTTGGGAGATCCTGTTCAGGACGCTGACGGGCTACTTCCGCGAGCCCTACTTTTGAACGGCCGCCGCGTCACCGAGCCACTCTGTCCGCGCTGAGAGCCGGGCGCCTACGGGCGCCGAGGTGCCGGCGCCGACACATAAACCCCCCTTCCGGCACACGACACACGTGAGCGAGTCCGGAGAGACTCGCGAGACCGAGAGAGGTGGCTGGGGCTGCGCGCATCCATGTTCGCCCATAGCGCAAGGCCGTTCTTGGTACGAAGACATTTTAAGTTACCATTGTGCATATTTGGGGCTCCTCAGCAACTCAATCTTTGTGATAGCCGCTACCCCTACGAATCTCGGTCGCTCGGTAGATTTGCTCGATGAGCAGCAGCCGCGCCATTTGGTGCGTGAACGTCAGCCGGCTCAGACTGAGCAGCCGACCCGGGTCGGCTTTGAGCGCGGGCGGCAGCCCGTCGGCGCCGCCGATGAAGAATGTGACGCGCGAGCCGCCCGCCTCGAGTGCGTCGAAGAAGCGGCTCGTGAACTCGACTGATGTGCACTGTGGCCCACGTTCATCCAGGATGATGCAACCGGCGCTGTCCGCGCGAGAGACCTGCGCCTCGAGCGCCGCATCGTCGCGCACCCAGACGCAATCAATGTCCACCACGGAGCGCAGACGCGTCGTGTACAGCTCGATTGCCGTCTGCAGCCACGCCTCCTTGGTTTTTCCCACAGAGTAGATGGTCACGCGCGGCCCGCATCGTACAGCTGCTGCTCGCGACGGAGCAGCATGCAGCGTGTAGTGCGCGGAGGCGATGGCGAATGCTGCGGCTGGTGTTGGGATCGCGGCTAAGACGATGAGCGCGCCGCGCAGGCGCGTGCGATCCGACGGTCGTGTCATCCACATTCGCTTTGCGGAATTTGCGTGTTTGGCAAGTCAAGTCAATTCAAGTAAATCCTTGAACTCCGCCGCGACCGCGGACCGGCACCGCGAATAAGAGCCACCTACATGCATTCATTTTGCGGAATTTGGCGCATGCACCAGATGAATGCACTTTAGGATGACTCAAAAGGCACATAGCTTGCGAACGTATGACGCCGCGCGCTGCCGCCCACGGGCGACGCGCCCATCGGATGAAAAATCGCACGAGGGGCACCTATCGTGTAAGGTGGTGCGTCCTTCTTACGGCGACGACCCACATCCACGTCGACCTCAAGAAAGTGGCGCCGAGTTGCTGCGCAACACAACAGCAGAACGCGACGGAACGTCAAGAAATGTACCGTCACGTGCTCAGACGCTGGGCAGAGCGTGAACCAAACATGCCGATCACGCTCGTCGAGAACAGCGGCGATGACTTGATGTGGGCGGAGCATGTCCGCAGAGAGGTGAATCATCCGAGCATCGAGCTCATTCGGCTGACCCCCACGAAGACGTGCCCAGGCGTAGAGATCGGATGCTTCGAGGCGGATGCGATCTTGCGAGGGGTGAAGCGCTCGACCGTTCTAGACTCACGCAAGTTGACCAGCCGGTGCTCGCACGTGCTCAAGGTGACTGCTCGCTACGTGCCGACGGACAACGTGAGCCTCGCGCTGCGTAAATGTAACACATCCGGAACGCAAGTGCTGGCAGTGCAGAGCAGCGGCTGGGGTGATCCATCTTTGAATTGGAGCGGCACGCAGATATTCGGCTTCCGAGCCACACTCTCGGAGGCCTTATTTGGATGGTCTCAACAGGGAGAAATGTGCCAGGAATGCCACTTAAATGGTTACGTCAGAAAGGTGCGGCAGGCCATTGAGAGCAAGCGCATCCCCGCCGATGCGGTTTGCCAACTTCCGAGGCTCAGCGTGGAGCCGGTTAGGCAAGGGTCTAACGGCATTCTCACCGACTGGCTGTAGGCCGAGGCTGAAAGATCCCGGTGGCGGTGCCATGGGCGGTGCGTCCGTACAGAACGTTCAATGGAGGCAGCTCTAACGTTCGGTAACTTCGGTTGTGGACCGCCCTGAGCGAGTCTCAGGTGTGAGCTCACCCCCAAGAGGTGAAGGCGCTAGCTCTAGGGAGTGCAGGTCAAAAGGCTCGCGCACCACTATGTTGAAACCCCATAAGGTGACTACGAAACTACACCTGAGTGTTGAAACCCTGCCGCGTTTTAACGTCCCTGAGGTCCGCCTCGTCCCCCAAGGTCGCAAACTCTCGCGCAGCACAGTCCATCCACACGGCACATAGCTTGTGTGTATAACGCGCGCGCGCTGCCGCCCACGGCGACGCGCCACATCGGATCAGTGCGCATGCACGCGTCGCTCGCTCCCCCGGCCCGCGGCCTCATCTCCGCTCCCCCACCGCCTACCGACGCGCCATGTCGCATGTGCCGTCCACGTGCCGTCCCGCCGCTTCGGCCTCCGCTCCGTCGAGCTCAATCGAGCTCATCGAGGTCCATCGCCCCGGCGGCGAGAGGCGGCGTCGGGATGGCGCTCGGGATGGCGCCACTCGCCGCGCCCGTGCCGCCGGCTGCACGGGCGTCAGCGTAATAGCCCGGCCCATGCTCGCCGCATTTGTAGACCTTGCCTGCGCGCGCGCCCGTCCACGTGGCACTCGGCTCGAAGGTTTCGTCAGGCGCGGCGGCGGCGGGCGGTGGCGGCGGCGTGGGCAACGCCGTGCCGGGCGCCTCGAGCTGTGCGACGACGTCCGACGACGACTGCGCCGCAAACTTGGCCGCCGACTGCAGCACGGGCACCTCGTCCTCCGCCTCGTCCTCGAGCGCGTCTGAGGGAGCGGACTGGGCGGGAGCCACTTTGGACCCCTCCCACGACGGCGTGGCGGCCGGCAGCGGCTCCTCGTCCTCGGCCTCCGGCGGCGGCACCTCGCCGTTGGCCACCGCCTCGGCGCGCGCGCGCTCCGCCTTGATCTTCCTGAGCTCACGCTTCTTGCGCTCGAGGGCAGCGAGGGCCTTGTCGTACAAGGCCTTCTCGGTCACCTTCTCGTCGCCGGCCGCCTTCTGCGCCTTGGCGAAGCTCGACTCCCGGGGCGGGTCGCCGGTCTTGAGCGAGGGCAGGTCGCCCTCAGGGTCGTCAGCGTCGTGGTCCTCCTTGAAGGGGATCCGGTCCTTTTTCAAGCCCAGCATGTAGTCGAGGTTCTTGCGATGCCTGTCATCCTTCTCCTGCCGCTGCCGCCGGCGCTCTTCACGCTCGGCAGGCAGACCGCCGACGGCCCACGCGTCGACGGCGAGCCGCTCCTCCTCAAAGATGGGGCGGTCGTCCAGGTAGCTCAGCGCGCGGCATCTGTGATAGGGAAGCCAATCCAATCAGTCGCAATCAGTCGCAATCAGTCGCAATCAGTCGCAATCAGTCGCAATCAGTCGCAATCAGTCGCAATCAGGACGTACCGGTGGATCGTATTCCGCCGGTACTGCGTGAGCGTCGGCACCACTGGGTTGCCTTGCAGCTGAAGGACGGAGAGCACGGGCAGCGCCTCGAGCACATCGAAGATGCGCTTGTCGTCGAGCCGGTTGTTCTGCAGGTCGAGCACGCGGAGGCCGGGGCACTCGAGCAGCCCGAGCAGGTCGTCCGCGCTCGTCAGGTGATTATTCGACAGGTGCAGCGTCGAGAGGAGCGGCAGCCCGCCTAGCCCGCTGATCCGGTCGATGAAGTTGTTGTTCACCTGCAGCGTGGAGAGCAGCGGGCAGCACTGGAGATTCTCGAGCTTCTTGAGGCAGTTCTGGTGCAGGTACAGGCAGCGCAGCTGCTTGAGCGTGTCGAGCCCGCGGATCTCGTGCAGGCCGTTGCCCTCGAGCCAGAGCGCCTTGAGGCCCGTCCACGCCTCGAGGCCCTCGATGCGCTCGAAGCCGTGGTAGTGCAGGTACAGCTTGTCGTTGAGCTCCGGGACCTGGAAGATACTCTGCTCCTTGACGAGCACCTTGAGCACCTTGGGCGTGATGCGCTTGAACCGGCCCACCTTGCCATCGCTCACGTCGTACTCGTCCTCGTCCTCGTCGTCCTTGAGCGCGGCCTCGACCGGCCGCGCGGTGTGCGTGCGCTGGATCATCCCGTCGACGAGCCCGATCGCCATGGCGCTACGGAGAGGGTGACTCCCGTTGGCGTAGGAGTCTGCGTGCCGTTGCCGCGTCCTCGCGCGATGTGAATGCAAACTTAACGTGTGAAACCGATGAAGCTTGTGGAAAAAAGTTTCGGCGAGTCGCTGGGCTTCCTTCTCGCAGTCCTCCCCGGCTCGCAGTGCCCCCTTCGTCGGCCCCCTCGCACTCGGCGCCCGGTTTCGGCTGATACAATATGAGCATTGCGGCTTTGAGCTCTCCTTTTAGCGCGGTTGTGTAGACATCAGCAGCGAGTAATGCATGGGCATGGATGACAGACACGCTCCTGAACGTCCGCGGGATAATAGGCCCTGATCGACGTCTGCGAAGTAGGAATTCCCCGTCCTTGTGCGGCATAAAAACTTGATCGCGACAATGGCGATTCCTCAGCCTGAAAACGCCTGAGCTCCCGCCAGCATGGGCAACTCGGGCTCGGCCTTCAACCGGTGGGACCAGCTCTTTCAGGCGCTCACGCGCCCAGAGGACCTGCGCGCTTACCTCGAGCAGATGGCGCCGCTCGAGCAGGGCCCGCGGCAGGGCGCGCTTCGCACGCAGATCGAGCTGCTCACGGGCACGCTGCAGCTGGAGATCGCGCTGCTACGCGTGAGCGAGGTCGCCGAGAGCTTCGACACGGCCACCTTTTGCCTCGGCCAGCTCGTCTCGCACGAGCCGCAGATGATCTCCGAGCTGCCCTTTGCGCACACGTTCGTTGACGGCCTCTCGTCGGCGCTGCGCAAGGGGTGGCTCGTGCACCACGGCGTGGGCAAGTTCGCGGCGAACGCGCTGACGATCCTGTGCATCTGCGAGCAGGCCGTGCCCGCCGTGCGCGAGCACGCCATCGCCGAGCTCCTGAGCGGCCTGCTCGAGTGGCTCCGCTCAGACGATCCGGCTGCGGACGTGGACGAGGTGTGCGGCTGCAACTGCGGCTGCCCGGCACTGAGCGCGACGTGCTGGCTGGAGCGGCTGCTGAGCAAGCCGGACGAGCTGCTCGAGGCCCGGGTGCGCGAATCGCCCCAACTCTGGCCGCTCGTGACCGCGATGCTACACGTCATCTGCCGGCGCGACGGCAACCCGTTCGCGCTCACGCGGCTGCTTCGCATACCGAGCGTCTTCGGCGACCTCATGCGGCACGACGAGGCGGCGGCGAGCACGACGCTCAACTTCCTCACCTTTGGCATGCTCCAGTTCGACAACCCCATGTTCACCGAGGACGCCGTGCAGGTCTTCCTCACGCTGCTCCGAGATGACAATCTCCGAGAGGACAATCTCCGAGAGGACAATCTCCGAGAGGACGATCTCGGTGCTCATCACGGCGCTGCGTCGCTCCTCGCGCGCCGCTGCTCGCTGCCACTCCTCGAGGCGCTCGGCACGGCGGCTTGCTACCTGCCCTCGGCGATGACGGCACTCGAGCTGCTGTGCGCGCACCCGCCCGGACGCATCGCCGTCTATTCGCTCGCCGCCGCCCTGGGTGCCGACGCCGCCGCCTCGCCCGCCGCCGGCGACGCTCCTGCCGCCTCGGCCGCCGCCGCCGCCACCGCTGGAACCACCAGCACCTCTGGAGCGTCAGCCCCGGGCTCTGACCGTCTCGCCGCCGCCGCCGCCGCCGGCAGCAGCAGCGCGGAGGGTGAGGCGGCGGCCGCGGTTGAAGGCACGGGCCGCGGCGGCGCCTCCAGTCCATTCACATTCACAGGCCGCGGCGCTTCAAGTCCATTAGCCTCCAAAGCGACTGTCCATGGCAGCAGCAGCAGCAGCAGCAGCAGCGGCGGCGGCAGCGGCGGCGGCAGCGGCAGCAGCGGCAGCAGCGGCAGCGGCGGCCGTGCCGCCGCAGCCGAGGCCGCGATCGCGCCTCGCAACGACGGCGGAGCGAGCGAAGGCGAGAGCCTGCTCGCGCTCGCCCTCGGGTCACTCACGCCCAATACGACGCTCGCGCACCGGCCGCAGGGATCGCCTCCTGTGAATGTGAATGGACCGCAGGGATCGCCTCACGGCCAGCGGCCCGCCGATGGCGTCGTCTTGGGCGCGACCGGCGTCGGAGACTTCCCCACAGGAGACTTCCCCACAGGAGACTTCCCCACAGGACGCGAGCGACGGAGCCCGGCACGGCCGTCTGTGGTCCTCCTCTCTCACGTGCTCTCTCTCGCCTCCACCCTCAGCCAGCGGCTCGACTCGGCGCGCGACTCGGCGCGAGCTGCCGCCACAGGTGCGGCTCGTTGGCTCCCTCGTCGGCCGCCGCGATCGCCTTCGCGCCTGGCGGCGATGCTGGCGCGCCACCTCGCCACCGACGAGCCCGCCGCCCCAGCCGGTAGCGCGAGTGCGCAGTCGAGTGGAGAGGGCGGCGGCGCGCCCACGACGGCGCCGGTGGTCGGCGGCGTGGCAAGCTCTGAAGGGTCGGTGAGTCGCGGTGGACGTGTGGCCGCCTCGGGCCTCGACGACCACGCAGGCCGTGCGCTGGATAGCGACGAGGACGACGACGAGGACGACGAGGACGACGAGGACGACGAGGACGGGGATGGTGCCCATGGCCACGAACACGACAGCGCGCCCGAGCACGGCGCTCGCGACGGCGCGACCAGCGCGCGTGAGGCCGAGGGAGGTGGGGGGCGTACCGGAGGCGGTGGGGATTCCGAGGGCGGGGGTGTCGAGGCATGGGATGCCTTTCTTGAGGAGCTGCCACACGTGACGGTAGTGACTCTCGCGGCGACATCCTCGGCGGCAGACTCGACGGCGGACGTGGCCAAGGACCGCGCGGCTACGGGCGCTGGTGAGACCGCAGCCGCAGCTGTCGTCGTCGGCGGCAGCAGCAGCAGCAGCAGCAGCAGCAGCAGCAGCAGCAGCAGCAGCACCGCGCTCGCGTCGTCGTCGTCGTCGGTGGTTTCGTCGTCGGAGGCGACGCCTCGCTGGCCGAATGCGCGGCTCCGCGCGGATGCCGTCAAGGCTTGGGTGCTCCTCGAGCTTGCTGGCTTCCGAGAGGGGCAGGAGGCCGCGCTGCTCGCTCGGATGAGCCTCCCGGACAAGCGTGTGTGGCTCTCGCGCCGCCTGTACCGCCATCACCACGGCGGCAAGCTCTCGGAGGAGGATCCGATCCTTTTCGTTGAGGCGACGCGCGATGAGCCGGCGCGCGTGCTGCACCAGGTACGTTGATTGCCTCTGATGACCTGCCTGGCATGCAAGCGCTCACCACGGCGTGCGTGCTGCACCAGATACGTTGATTGCCCCTGATGACCTGCCTGGCATGCAAGCGCTCACCACGGCGCGCGTGCTGCACCAGATACGTGCCCAGTACGACGCGGGCGTCGGGTTGGGCGGCGACCTCTCGGCCACCCTCGAGGTCAACTTCAAGGACGAGAACTCCGCGGGCTCCGCCGTGCGCCGCGAATGGTTTGCCCTCGTCTCCGAGGCCTTCGTCGCGCCCTCTGCGGGGCTCCTCATTGGCACCGAGCGAGGCGCGAGCGTGCGCCCGCTCCCAATGCTCGCGACCGACCCTCGCCTGCCGCAGCAGCTTCGCGATCTCGAGATGCTCGGACGCTTCCTCGGGCTCGCCATCATCCAGCAGGTGTGCGTGGGCGTGCGGCTGCACCCGTCGCTCTGCCGGTCGCTCCTCGCGCACGGGCAGCGCTGGGAGTGGACCTACGAGGACGTGGAGCAGCTCGACGCGCAGCTGTACCAGCACAAGGTCAAGTACGTCCTTGAGAATGACGTGGAACCACTCTGCCTCGACTTTACCGACGTGCTGCACGACGCGCCGCCCGAGGCCGCGCCGCCCGAGGCCGCGCTCGCCCAAGCGCGAGCCCCTCGGCTGAGCCCAGGGTCGGCGGGCGCGGGCGAGGCGGCAGGAGCACAAGCGGAGGAGGCGGACTCACGGGAAACTGAGGCGAGCGGTGCCGTGGCGGGCGCCGTGGCGGGCGGCGCCGATGGCACCGGCGATGGGGCTGGCCGTGGCAGCAGCGAAGGTGGCAGCAGCAGCGCTGGCAGCTCTCGTGGCGGCGCCGCTCGGGGGACGGTACCCCCTCGTGTGGAGCCCCCTCGTGTGGAGCTCGTGCCTGGTGGTGAGGCACTCGAGGTGACCGAGGCGAACAAGGCGGAATGGGTGCGACTCGTGTGCGAGTGGCGCTTGTTTGGGTGCATCGAGGCACAGGTCGGTGCGATGGTGCGTGGCCTCGAGGCAGCAGTGCCACGCACGATTCTCTCCCAACTGGCACAGCTCATCGAGCCCCCCGACCTCGCTCGCATGCTCGCTGGAGAAGCTGAGATCGATCTCGCCGATTGGGAGAAGCACTCGGCGTGCACAGGGGGGCTGCGGCGCACGCACAAGGTCTTCCGATGGTTCTGGCGCGCCCTTCGCTCCTTCACGCCCACCGAACGCGAGCAGCTCCTCATGTTTGTCACCGGCTCACGCCGCCCGCCCGTCGGGGGCTTTGCACAGCTGCAGGGCTTCAACGGCGGGGTCCACCTGTTCACGCTGTGCGCGACTACTGAGCCGAAGGACTCGCTGCCGCGCGCGCATGCGTGCATCTGCACCATCGACCTGCCCGAGTACTCGAGCTATGCGGCGCTTCGGCGGGCGGTCCACATCGCCCTCTCGCTCGGCAGCATCGGCTTTGACGACGCCGCCGTGCAAGACCCCGCCGACGCCGCCGCCGAGGACGCCGCCGACGCGCCCGGCGGCGCGCCAACTACGGGCAGCCGGAGGGACGCCGGACCGCGGGTCCCCACCTAAAGTAGAGGAGGGGCGTGCGCTCCCCGCCCTGAGCTACCTTCCAGCTAGCACGCATCGAAGCACGCGCAGCGGACAAGTGGCCCCGACGCACTCGAAGTAGAACGGGCCGCATGATAACCATGGCACATGCGCAGTTTCGGTGCACGAGATTCGTAGCGGATTCGCATGCTCGCCGATAAGTACTACTCTCGAGTTACCCAAAGTAGAAGCATAATAAGTTCGGTTCTCTCGTGCACACGAGCGCACGACACGCGACGGAGGTGCGTCGGAGCGACGCCGCAGCGCGCGCACAAGGCTGCACGCTCGGATACGATAACGGATTCGCAGAGATTTCTTTTTAGCGGAGTCGAGACCCGGTTACTTTCGAGACCGCAGTGCGGTGGACCGGAGAGACCACACCCACGCCACGCCAGCCCGCGAGCCCGCGCCCCCCGCGGCGAGACTGAGAGACAGTAGAGACCCGCCTCACCCTCAAGTCCAAGTGCCCGACCCGAGACCGTGTGGCTTGAGCCGAAGGCCGAACCCGCGAACCGCGGCCGGCGGGCCCGCGCCTCCACAGTGGAGTGCGCAGACCTCTCGACGTGCTGCCGATCCCTGGCGGCTCTACTGGCGCTGGGCAGCCGGAGACTGCCTATGCGCGGCGCACCCTTCTCCCCCTTCATCGACCACCTTCACTCGCCCTCTGCCTGGTCACAATCCGTCGTCCTCTACTATTTTGAGCTTCGGCTCGATCGGATGCGCTTGGTGAGCCTCCCTGACCGAAGACTCGTCCCACGCGCCGCTCGAGACGAACCCGTTCGAACGCCGGGCGGGCGTCTGCCCCGCCGCGCCATGCGCCTCGCTACGGGGCGCCCCGCGCACCGCTCGCCACAGCTCCCGAGCACGGCGTGCGTTCGAAAAGTAGGCGGCGCGTTGTCGAAAAGCGAGCAGCTGCTCCCACGTGGGCGCGCGGCGCACGACGAGCTCCAGCATCTCGGGGCGCGCGAGAGCCATCGCATCGGCGACGCCAAGCGAGGCCGCGAGCGCCGTCGCGCCGAGCAGCGGCCCGTGATAACGTTGGGCACGGCTCGGACCTCCATCGGCCTCGGCCAGTGCGCCCGCATGCTCCCACGCCCACCCGAAGATGTAGATGCCGACGCCCGCGGCCGCCGTGGTGATGGCCACCGACACATGCTGGATGCGCGCCGCGTCGTCGCTGCCGTAAAAGTAGCTCCAGAGCGCACCTGAGCCGTACGCGTGCGTGGCGCCGTACGCGGCGCCCAGGAGCGCGCCGGCGCGCATCACAGCGTCCAGATCACTCGCGAGGAGCAGCTGCGCCGTGCCGAGCGCGCACAGGGCGAGTGCGGCCAGTGGCAGGTACTCCTGGCGTGGCACGAGCAGCGGCAGTGGCGTGCAGACCATCGTGAGCAGCCCCACGACCACCTGGAAGGTGAGGGCACCGGGCGTGTCCACCGCGTATGGAGAGTGGCCGGGGCTCGGAAGAGCGGCTCCGCTGCCGCCCTCCTCGCCGCCGCCGCCGGTGCCGCTGTCGGTACCATTCGAGAGTGGCGGAGCGAGGAGGGCATGAATCAGATGGGAGCGATGAAAGAGGATCGCAGCGACGATGGCTTGTACCACCGAGATGGACACTTGCGCGAGCCAGTAGGTCGAGTGATGCAGCACGTCGCTCAGCGCCCAGGCAGGCTTCCCCAGCCAGCCGCCGCGCTGCAGCCGCCCGCGCCGTAGCCCCCGCCGCGCCGCGTTGGCCACCGCACCGCCGCCTCCGCCATTGCTGTCGCCGGCCGCGTTGGAAGCGGGGGCCTCCCCCTCCGCTTCGCCCTCTGCCGCGGCGGCGGCGGCGGCGGCATCGGCAGCGGTCTCGCGTGGCCGATCATCTAGGAAAAGGTCGTGGTCGGCAGCGCCTCCGTCGAGCATCAGGGCGCCGAGCACCGCGACCAATGGGACGATCAGCGCGGCGAGGCTCGCGTACGCGCCGCGCCAGCAGTCGCAGTCCACTTCCCAGCGGCACCCGTCGCAGCTCGCGATCATGAAGAGGAGCGCAGGCAGCGCGATCATGCCGAGGCACGCGGCGGCTGCATGAACGGCGAAGGAAACCGCCTGGCGCCGCCGCCTCCACCAGTCATGCAGCGCGGAGTCGGCGCACGGGTAGAGCATGCCAGGACCGAGAGCCTGCAGGAGCGTCCAGCTCAGCGTGAGCGTGAGCGCGCCCGTCGCGAACGAGAGTAGCAGCAGCCCCACGCATACGCCGATGCCGCAGCCGAGGAGGAAGACACGGCGAGGCAGCCGCAGGAGTACGGCTGGGTAGAGGGTGATGAGTGGCGCGGAGATGAGGCCCGCGAGGGCGTACGCACGAGTGACGTCGAGGCGGGTCATCGGCTGCGTGTCCTTGACGATCGCGTCCACCACCACCCCGACGCAGAAGACCTGCGCTGGGCTCACGATGAGCGCCGAGAGCGCGGCGAGCGCGGCGACGACCCAGCCGTAGAAGACGGGAGTCGCCGCGACGACGCGCCTATCCCACGCGTTGCGCCGGCGCGCGCGCCGGCCACGTGCGCGCGTGAGGCCCGTGAGGCCCGGCGTCAGGCCCGTATCCTCCACCTCGTCGAGCACGAGTCGCTTGTTCTCCTCGACTTCGTACGACCTGCGGCAGGGGCGCAGTGGCATCAGCCGATCGTGCTCGGAAGCAACAGCGGCGCGGCCACAAGCGACGGACGGTGGGCGCACCATGAGATCCACTTGCGCTCAAGATTGTCCACCTCTCCCTCTTCGATGCCAAATGAGGCGCCCTCGGCGATCGTTGGCGCGGCGGGCAAGGCCGTCCGCCGGTCCTCCATGGTCGGGTCCGTTGGAGCGGAGTCGACGCCCGCCATTGCAGAGAGCGCGGCTTTCCTTACTCGTCGTGTGACCCTTTTCAATCTTATTTTCAGGCAACACCGACCTCCGGAGCGCGTCTCTGGGAAAGAGGGGCAAGCGAACCAAATTATTGCCCTCCTCTTTTCCTGTGTCCTCTCACACGCGGCCCAAGCATGGAGTGCCAGGACCCAGGTTAGGTGCCAGGCGCGCTCACAAAAGTATTAGCTTTCCCAATCGTTCCGTTCCACACAATGTGCACGGTGCTGGGAATCCTACGCAGTGATTTCTTATTTAGAGACGTCCATCCTCGGGTCGTCAAACTTTCCGCGACCTGAGTGGCCGCTCGGGCTGGACTCGCCGCGCGCTCTGCTATTCATGGGCTGCACGTCTCCACATCTCTCTCGGGACCTGTGTCCTTCCGCGTGCTGCGCGCTAACTGTACGTCACACCTCCTCCCATGAGCCCGAGCCTTCTGAGGAGGGCGCCGCTGGGTTGACCGTGGGGTGGGCCGCACCTGCGGCCGTTGGCGCCGGCGGCGGCGGCGGAGTCGGCCCCGGCGGTCGTGCCTGTCGCGTGGGCGGCGGCAGCGCGGAGGATGCGGGCGCGGGCGCGGGCGCCAGCTTCGCGGGCGGCGCCTGCTTCGCGGGCGTGGCCGCGTTCGCAAACTGCGGCGGCTGCGGTGGTGGCGCCAGCCCTCGCGCCGAGGCGGCGGCGGCGGGCGGCGGCGGCGTGCCCTCGAGCACCTCGTGCATCACCGCCTCGACAACCTCCTGCACCTTTGCCTGCAGCTTGGCGGGCTCGATGCGGCCGGGCCGAGCCGCAGGAAGCTCGTCGTGCGCCTTGACGGCTACGTATACGAGCACCGCCTTGAGCGCGATGCTGCCCAGCACCAGCAGGTTGACGAAGAAGTTGGCGCCGCCGCCGAAGAGGAAGCCGAGGTCAAGCGGCGTGGAGGCGGCGCTTATGCTGCCGTAGAGCACGAGCGCGCGGCGGTCGTCCTCGCGCAAAGCGTACAGCGCAATGAGCGGGCCGACGACGTAGGGGTCTGCCCGTGCCGGGCTCAGCAGGAAGCAGAGCACCAGCTGCAGCAGCGCGCCCTCCGAGACCACGTTCGAGGCCGAGCGCCCGCCAAAGGAGACGCGCAGCGACACGACGTGCGCGCCGCCCTCCTCGAGTTTGGCGTACCCGCTGGTTGATCGGCTGTACTCGGGAGCGGCCGAGGCGGCGGCTGCCATCGTCTTCACACTTTCGCGTTTAGTCGTGTGAAACTCGCACCCTCAAGACACCACAAGTTTCACTGACATCCGTGTGACTGCCCGGTGCTCGGGGTGCCTTTTTTTGAGAAGCCTTTCACTGGTGACTGGTCAAGAGAGTCTCTCTGAAACCCTCTCGCGAAGAGCTCTGCTGACTCCTAATTAGGACATGCAGAAAAAACCTGTGAGGTGAGGGCGCTCACGGCACAAAGTTGGCAAAGGCGGAGAGCATCGAGCCAGCCCGCTGGCTTGGGCGGCAGCCCGCGGCCGCGCCATGGATGGTGCCTTTGCCGTGGATGGCGCTGTACACGTCCTCGGCGCCCACGACGCGCGTCGGCGGCCGCGCGGGCGGCGCGCTGGGCGCGTCCACCTCGGAGCCCTCGGCGGGGCCGCTTCCGAGCACCGCCCCCACGACGATTCGATTGCACACCACCTTGACCGCTCTCGCCAGCAAGCTAACGGCCTCAGGCTGGACCGCCTGGAGGCGCGGCCGGCCGGGCGGGGGGTCGTACGCCATGGTGAACTCGAGAAGCCGGTCGTGCAACGCGTTCAGCTGCGCCTCCTCGGCGCGGTCCACTGTGAGCTCGCCGCCTGACGCTGCCCGCAGCTGTGCGCTCGCCGTCTGGCGGTCTTTGCTGATCGTGAGCATCAGCTTGGGCGCGCTGGGTGGCGGCACGACGCCGGGTGGCTGCATGCCGGGTATGCAGGCGGCAGCTTCGGTCTTCACCCCTGGCATGGCTTCATGGAGTCGCAATCCAGGGGTGAAGACCGAAGCTGCCACCTGCTTACCCAACGGCGGCGCGAAGCCGCGCGGCAGCGGCGGCGCGCCGGTCGCCGGATCGACGTCCATGGGGGTGGCGGCGGAGGACGCGGCGGAAGGCGCGGCCGCCTCTGGCGGCGCGCCCTGCTGCGCGTCCTTGAGCAGCGCGAGGATGAGATCGTTGTGCAGGCCCACGTGCGGCCCGAGTGCCGCGAGCGCGAGCTTGTCAAAGTCGGTCTTGGAGGTCTCGAAGCGCAGGAAGCGGCCGAGCGAGGCCCAATACGCGTCGCGCGCGCCAGCGTCCGTCAGCGCCGCGTGCAGCTTGGCGCGCGCGGTGGGCGCCGCAAGCGGCGATGAAGACTCCGCCATCGTTCACAGGAGTTTCAACGTGAAGGCATTTCCCAGAGGAGCGAAGCTACTCTTATCATCGGGGTTTCAAAGGAACCTTGTACATTTACCACACGGCGCCCTTCAAAACTACAACACCAAACTTGACCTTTCGTGCACGACCGCACAGGTCCGAGCATGCGAGAGCGAGACCATGCCCTTGCCGGCCTGCTGGAAATCTGACGCAGGCCTGATGCGCTTGCGTGCCTGTCCACGCCGCCTCGCGCTCACGCCCGCCATGTCGGTGTGTGGCTCCGTGCGACAGGCGATTCGCTAGGCGAGTCCAAGTGCTGCGGCAAGAACGCCGGTTCGTGCTGTTTTCAATAGCTCCTCAGGCATGGCGCAGTCTTCAGGCGAGGTGATCATCGTGCCCCGAAACTTCGTGCTGCTTGGGGAGCTGGAAAAGGCGGAGAAAGGCAACACGGACATGAGCATCAGCTATGGTCTCGTGGAGCAAGACGACATCACTTTATCTAGTTGGCAGTGCACCATCCTAGGGCTGCCGAACACAACTGTCGAGAACCGGATCATCTCATTGCTCCTTTATTGTGGCAAAGAATACCCCGACAGGCCGCCCACGGTGCAGTTCCAGACGAAGGTCAACTATCCGTTCATTGTGCGCTCTCATGCCGCGAGCGTGCGTGCTCCCTTCCGCCGGCCCGCGGCCTGACGCCGATGCGGCCGTGTGCTCACAGGATTCCAAAGGGGAGCTCATCGTGTCAAAGGGGCCGGCGGCCTTCAGGGACTGGAATAGGTCGCGCTCGCTCGAGACGGCGCTCACAGCACTGCGAGCCGAGATGGCCAAAAATGGCAACAATAAGCTACCGCAGCCAGCTGAAGGGCTGATGTACACTTGATCGGCCTCTCGCAGCCGCGGCGTGTGTGACGCCTCGCTCGACGCATCCGCATCGGGCAAACCACCCAGCCCGCCTCGGCGGCGCGTACAGGCTGTGCACGTTTCACAGCTGGTTTCACAGCTGGTACCACAGCGGCAGCGCCGACGTCCTCTCCGCCGCTACCACAGCCGTAGCAGCTGACGTTGCCGTGTGCAGCGTCCCTTAGGGCGCAGTGGCGCTGCACTGCTTACTCAGCCTCGAGAGTTGTGGCGAGCGTGCGCGCGCGTCCACCAGGAGACTCATGTACACGGTTCTCTGATATTAGTAGGATTTGACATGGGACAGCGGAGCCGTACTTGGAGACGGAGGTGTGGTGAGCGCGCGGGGGGTGTAGCACAGTTATCGATTCACGTTCACACCGAAGCTTGTGGGTTTTTTTGCGAATGCTGCATCTGAAATCTTCCACTTTGCCGTCCTCGGTTGCGACGAATGCCAAATTCATCGCCCAGCTCGCCGAGGCTCGGCGGTTAAGAGCAGCCGAGCATGGCACTGGCCACGCACTCGACGGCAATTTCGGGCATGTGCTCAACCTTGAGGGCCCTGAATGGTCGGCAGCGAGGGAGGCTCTTGCCGGCACGCTGCGTGACGCGCTGGATTTGAGGCGACCAATCGACTTGCTGCACGGCGCGTTACCCCGCTTCTCGCCTCGCCCAGATGCACACGAGCGAGTCATGGCGGCTAAAACTCGGCTGCTACGCCCGCTGGCCGATGCGGCAATCGCAGCGCCGTTCCTGCAAGCCTACGAGGCGATGATGCTCGATGTGGTGGCGCCGCACGTGTCGGCGTGCTACGCGCTCGAGGGGCAGCAGTGTGACCGGCTGTACTACGCGGCCTTCCCGACGTTGCGCGTGCAGACGCCCTCGGCCTCCCACGCGACCATCCGTCCCCACTTCGATGGAATGTATGACCTGCCACTGGGCTCGCTCAACTTTTGGATCCCGCTGACGCGCGTGAGCGAGGCGAGCGCGCTGTGGCTCGAGGGCGCGACTGGCGTAGGCGAGATCGTCGACGAGATCGGCGGCGAGATTGGCGTCGAGATTGGTGGTGCGGCCGAGGGCCCACGTAGTCCATACGCGCGGGCGCCACACTACCTCGCGCTCACGGACGCGTCCAGATTCGACGGACGGAGCACGATTCACTTCACAGTGCCCAACCGCTCGACGCGCACACGCGTCTCGATTGACTTTCGCGTTGTTCCGGGCGCCCGCTTCGATCCGAGCTGCCGGCTGGCCCGGCTCGGATACTTCTCGGCATGCGAGCGCCATGTCGAGCGCCATGTCGAGCGCCATGTCGAGCCCGTTTCTAGAGGCGCAGTTGGGCCCCGCGACGGGCGGCGCGACGACGACGACGACGGCGCGCGCTCAGGCAAGTTCCGTAAGGTGGCGAGCGGGCGTGTGTCCAAGCTCCATGGGATGCCGCATGAGGCCAAGCCGGTCGTGCTCGACGGGCGATGACCCAGGTTTTCATGCCACGGGATCTTCGATGATGATGATCTTGACATCTTGTCCGTTTTGGATAATTTAAGGTTTCGCGGGAACGGCGCCTCGCGCGTCTGGCAGGACGCGGATTGTGTTTTGTGGCGTGAGTACTATAGGAACTAGAAAGACAGCAGAACTCGCTCGGACAGGCTGTATTTGCTATTGTTCACGGCTGGTATCATCGTACATTTCCCGATTCCCGATCGACACGATACGTGATCTAGTCGAGTGCACGCGGCGCCGAAGCACACAAACGACACACATTTATCCGCGCGCTTTCCCTTTGCCTTTCGACGAGCCCCAGTCGAGTTTGGTAGCAGCGTAGCACGCCACGCCATGAGAGATGTTGTGTGGGCTGATTGATGATGATATACTTGTAGGGAGAAGCCGCGGTCCACGGTCCTAGGAATTACTTATGATAGGCGTTTTCGATTTTTTGTGTGATTTGTTTTTGTTACACTCGCCGAAACGGGGCGGTCGGGGCGGTCGGGGTAGTCGGGTAGTTATCCTCGGCTCGTGCTTCCAGATTT
>Ga0210242_100134_pt1 | contig 57359 bp, 27 predicted proteins | sample ChrtobMeP5a_16mM_FD_155445 | JGI IMG/M metagenome (GOLD analysis project Ga0210242, IMG submission 155445) | Chrysochromulina tobin associated microbial communities from unialgal haptophyte culture, Seattle, Washington, United States - P5a_16mM | ecosystem: Host-associated > Algae > Haptophytes >... | reverse complement strand
GGTCCTTGGGATCCTTAGAGGTATCGATTGGTGCTCCCCCGAGCTGCAGGTTCGCCCCGCCAGCACGAAAAAAGGCTGCGGCGTTGCGCCGCGCCTCCGAGAGCAACGTATCTTGCCCTCCGCGGCGGAAGACGTTGCCCATGTGCATCGCGCGCTGCGGGTCGATGTCGATCTCGCGAAAGTACACCATCAGGAGCTCGTGCGCCACCTTCCAAGGCTCTTTCATCCGAAGGGCGCCATAAACTACGTCGTCAAAGAACTTCATGACGATCGTAGCTGAAGCCATGCCGAGCGCGACGATCACGATGATGAAGTAGTGGATCATCTCGTAGAACTCGCCCTCGGTCTTCGGGCGCACGAGAGTCGCCGTATGGCTGGTCGCCTTGGCCTTGCCCACCTCCAGCTTGAAGGTCGGGTCGTCGCGCTTCGACGGCACATTCGAGACCTTGGCCCAGATGAACGCCAGCGCGCCCGAGGAGGAGTAGACGACCGACTCGGCGCTGAGCCGAAGGGACTCCATAGCGCCCCGGATCTTGTCGACTTCGAGCGCTTGATTGGCCCCATCCAGGCGCTCCGCCAGCTCGGCCGAGGCTTCAGCAAAGGAGCAGTGCCCATACATCGCCGCCTTGACGACAGCATTGGCTGCCGCGTATGCCGTCGCCTTGAGGTCGACGATGGCGCCCTGACATGATACTTCACTCGCCGAATAGAGCAATATCAGCCCGCGCGCGGGCGGCATACGAACCGCATAACAGGGTGCCTATAAGGCTTTCCCCTGGGTATCCCCTTCCCCCAAAACGGCGGAGAGACCCCCCAATGGGTTCTCCCGCATCCCCCCTGTCTGGTTCCATGATGGATACTGTCCTGTAATCTGGCCCTTTCACGTTGGGTTCACAGCCGTGTAACTTTGGGCGTCACACGGCAGTATAGTAGGAATTTCCTAAGACCTTCTTTTCTGGTCCAGGGCAGCTCTGTGTGAAACGGCTGTGAGCTGGAGCGTGCTCTCGATTCCGAGAAGGCACCAACTCACAGTTGAAAAGGTCGTGCCTGGGTTCCAGGGCTGTTCTGGCTTCCTAGCGCGATGCTTATCTTCCGCAAAGGCACGCCATGGATGCTCATGTTCCGCTCAGCGGGCTCGGCCGTCAAGGAGAGTTGCTTCGAGGGCTTGTTTGCCGCCCTCCTCACCCTCATTCTCGAGTTGGCTGTTCCCGCATCGTACATGACAACGCTCATGGTGCAGCCGTACCCACTCCTACCGTTTCAGTACATCGCGGCGATCACGCTCATCTTCCGCACCAAAATCGCGTACAGTCGCTACTGGGAGTGCGCCACCGCGTCGTACGAGATGGGGTCCAGGCTGGGCGACGCGTTCACAGAGGGTATCACATTCGATGAGCTCATCAACACCAACAAGCGTCAGTACGGCGAGGAGGGCGCGGTGTGGCTCGAGAAGCGGCGGCGGTTCCAGGCGCTCTTACTGCGCCGCTTCTCACTGATGCACGCGCTCGCGATGCAGTACCTGCGTCGCGATGACTGCCTGAAAAACCTGGTCGCGAGCGACGGGCGCGAACCGAATGTGCCCTTGGGGGCTGGGGCGTTTGGCGGCATGGAGCAGCCGACGAGCCGTGCGGACCCCAAGTGGCAGCAGCTCGAGGTGCTCGGTGGCATCACCGAGTCCGAGCTCGCGTCGCTCGAGAACACTCCCGATCGCGTGGGTTACGTCTTTGCGCAAATCATGCACATCAGCGCACAGCGGCGCTGCGACGGCGGTCTGGGCTCGGACGCGCCTTTGATCTCGCGCTACTGGCAGACGTTATCGGACGGCCACCTCGGCATGCGGCAGGCGCGCAAGATCGAGGACATCCCCTTCCCGTGGCCGTACACGCAGGCCGTCTCGGTCATGACCCGACTGTTTACCCTCACCACGCCGCTCTACCTCGCGCACTTTGCCAATTGCAGCTCCGTCGTTGGCAAGTGCGACCACCGCAACTGGTGGGTCGCCCCGTTCCTCGCGTTCATGACTGTCAGCGCCTACGTGGCCATCGATGCCGTCGCGCACGCCCTCGAAGACCCTTACGTCCACCCGCCCAACGACCTGCCTGCAAACGCGATTCAGGCGGCCTTCAACAACCGCCTGCTCACCGTCTTCGACTCCGTCCGGCGGCCGGCGGACGGTGCAGTGCCCGTGAACATGGCGGACGATCCGAAATACTGGGACCATTGGGCCGAGCTGGAGGCCGACGATGTGCGCCTAGCGACCCTCGACTTGCTGCGCGAGTGGCGCGCGCACGGCACGAAGGACTGCACGGAGCAGAAGAGCCCGTCCTATCGTTCCAAGGGTATGGTGGCCACGCCGGGCCTGGTAGACCTCTCTTCAGGCATCAAACCGACCAAGATGAAATTATCCATCACCGATGGAGGCATCGTAGTCAAGCTGTTGAGAGAGGGGCGAAGGCCATGCAGAGAGAGACTCGATGATGATGTCATCGAAGTAGTCTGATGTGCTGACATGGGGAGGAGTTAGGCGCCAGGTAGGAGGTACTTAACCAGGTGCCTCAGGCACATTCGGCAACGACAACAGTACCGTGGCGATGATGACCATCTCGCCCAGGGGTCAGGTCAGGGGCCGGGGGCGGGGCATGTGTTCCGTCCAGGTCAGGCCCAGGCGGGGGGCATGTCGATACCGTAAGAAATAACTAATAAGCCAAACGATTTTGACGAGCCGTACGTTTCGTAACTATTTCGCCACGCCAGGTCACGCCGTCCCCCCCTACCCTAGTACCCCCCATTTGTCCCAAACCCCGGGGCAAAGAATGGGCTGTACCTGAGAACAGGAGCGGAAATAGAAACTGCGCTCTGTATTCTGGAATCTGCTCCCTACGTAGGTATTCCTCTCGCGGAACAACTCGGAATCTGGGGAATATTTGCAATTTGGGTTTTGGCTTTTGGGACGGTCCATCCGGCTCGGACCCAAGAGTGGGCGCCGTAAACTCGGAAACTCGGAATCTGGAATTTGTGGGTCCCTCCGGCTCGGACCCAAGAGGGGGCCTTCGGCCTCGGAAACTCGGAAACTCGGAATGTGGAATTTTTTGCAGAGGAGTATCCTGGAAAGTGGAATCTGCACACTTGGAAACTTGGAAACTGGAATTTGGGGTCCCTCCGCGGACCCACAGCGTAGATGCCTCGGAAACTCGGAAACTCGGAATGTGGAATTTTCAGAAGAGTTTCCTGGAATCTGCACGCTTGGAAACATGGAATCTGGAGTTTGGGGTCCCTCTGCAGACCCACGGAGGGGCCCCGGAAACTTGGAAACTCGGAATGTGGAAGTTGCAGAGGAGTATCCTGGAGAATCTGTAGTATCCTGGAGAATCTGTACACTATGAAACATGGAAACAATCTGGAATTTGGGGCTTCCGTTGAGCTGCAAGCGTGCAAGGTGACCACGCAGCTTAACTACGACTTGGTCACCTTGTCGTGACTGGCCCCTTATGGGGAGCAGGCCGAGCCCAGCCCCTGGGGTGCTAGCCGAGCATGTACAGTGGAGAGGGTGAGGAAGGTCGCGATGAAAGTAGTTCTTCGACCTGCGCGGTTTATACTTATAGTTAGTGTGAAGCGCCGGGTTGGGCTGTGTGGTCGCTCGTAGACCGTAGTATAGTTAGTGTGAAGCGCCGGGTTGGGCTGTGTGGTCGCTCGTAGACCGTAGTATTGGCAAAAAGAACTGATTCCGTGCACCGTGCACCGTGCTGGAGGACGGGGTCGGGCTTGATCGCAAGGTCCCGTCGCCCATGTTGTGCTCCTACCACGCCAACACGGCTTTTTGTATGCGCAACAACCACCGAGGTCCGAGCGCTGCGACTAATCCAAATCCTAGACCAAACAAGTTTTATCTACTATTCATCTACGATAATAACCAACATAAAGAGCGAGGCTACCACACTACCTACCTCTCCTAAAGGCAGCCGGCCGACCCCATAACTACGCCATTCTTTTCACGCCCCCCTACACCCCCCTTCCCTAGTACTTGTCCCAAACCCCGGGGCAAAGAATGATGCGCGCGAACTACCTCACGCCACCACCCCCACTTCTCTAGTACACCCCTTTTGCCCCAAACCCCGGGGCAAAGAATGATGCGCGGCTGCCGACACGAGTACAAGGGAGGGCGTGACCATGGGCGTGGCGCTGCTGCTGTTCGTCACTGCCGCCGTCACCGCTGCAAGAGAGACGATGGTGTCTCTGGTTATGGCACCGACATAGCAGCATTTCCCATCGCGTTCGAGCGAGGGCTGTCCGCGAAGCTCAGTGACGCGTTTCGATGGGTCGCCGATTGTTCCTCGAGTTCCTCGAGATACTCCTTGGAGTGCCGTGGCGACTTCAGACGCCGGCTTAACGGTGGGGTCTTCTTGACGTCGATCTTGTCATCCTCGTCTTTAGGACCCTGCACGGCCATGGCGCGCAGCGTGGCGCTCGCGTATGGCCCCGTGTCGTCGACGAGCTTGCAAAACATCGAGTCTGGGTTGCTTAGAAGCTCTGAAGGCCGGTCGAACTCGATGACGTGTCCATCCGCCATCGTCAGAATCTTATCCGAGAAGATGATCGTGTCGAGCCGGTGGGCGATCGTGATCGTCGTGCGCTCTCTGAACACGCGCCGGATCGTCTTTTGTATGAGCGCGTCGGTGTGGAGGTCCATCGCCGCCGTCGCCTCGTCGAGCACGAGCACGCGCGTCTTCTTGAGCACGCACCGTGCCATGCAGAAGAGCTGCTTTTGGCCGAGAGAGAAGTTGCATCCGCCATCCGCAACATGCGCATCTAGGCCTCCTGGCATCTCGGAGATCGACTTCCGCAAAGACACCAGGGAGAGCGCCTCCCACAGGTCCGCGTCACTCAGCTCTCCGAATGGGTCCAGGTTCGAACGGACAGTTCCTTTGAACATCACGGGCTCCTGCGGAATAATCGCGATTGAGCTGCGCACCAGCTCGAGCGGCAGGGTCGAGATGTCAACAGAATCGACCAGGATACGGCCCTTGGCCAACTTAAACATGCGGAAGAGCGCCATGAGCATCGTTGTCTTGCCGGAGCCGGTGCGGCCGACGACGCCGACTTTCTCTGAGTCGGCAATCGTGAACGAGACATGCCGCAGCGCGAGCGGGGCGCCGGGGAAGTAGCGGAGACACACGTCCTCAAACTTGATCGCACCGGACGACGGCCAAAGGCCCTGTCGCGTTTTCGTCTTCTCGACAGCGACTCTGCCTCCTGGGACGTCGTCTTCAGCGGAAACAGCGACGACTCCAGTGAAGACGACGTCGACGTCCTTCTTGCGGCGGCGGATGAGCGAGCCAAGCCCGCTGCGCTTCGGTGTAGCGGCGATCTCGATGGCCACATCCTCCGTAGGGACTTGGGTTGCGAAAGTCGTGATGCGTTCGACGGCGTCGAATCTGGACACCGAATCAGCCACACCTCGGACGACCCACGTGAAAAAGACCAAGACTTGGATCGAGTTGGAGATGGCAAGGCCGACGGCGGCGGCGCCCAACTCTTCCCGTAACGCGACCGAAAGCAAGCACGTGACCACGACGAGGATGGCGCCCAAGAGGTCGCACCTGCCACGGTTGGGAAGGTGCATGCCAGGGGATTGAGATTACGCAGGGAGGCCACACCAGAAAGTCTGGGAGAGCTGGCTTATATTGTGATATTGGTGAAATTGGGAGATGGAGGGGAGGTCGCACCAGAAGGCGAGGAAGAGGTGGGTCATCTCGGTGTTGAACATCGCCAGGTGGTGGAGATTGATGCGCTGGACGTTCTCTTGCATGAAGTAGCCGACGGCGTCGAATGCCCGGATGACGTCGATACCAGAGAGAGTCTCATCTACATGGACGAAGACCGACGTCGCGGTCTCGCCAGACCAGCGCTTCAGGACCGTCGCCGCGGGGAGATAGATGCGGAGCGCTATCCAGAAGGCGAAGAAGAGGACGAAGGACATGATGGCGTAGAAGTAGATGGAAGCAGTGATGATGGCAAGCGACGTGATTAGGATCATCAAGTAGATGGTCGCCATGTGGACGGTGTCGGGCAGCTCCTCGTCGATGATGTACTGATCCTTTGCAAAGGAGTTGAGTATTTCGCCCACAGGCGTACGGAGGAAGAGCAGGTATGGCGCGCGCAGAACGCGGTCGAACATGTCATTATGAAGCTTGGTCGCCGCCTTGTTCTTGAAATGCTCAAAGACCAAATCACGGCTGAGCAGAAGCACAAAGAAGGCGAGCACGAAGCCAAGGTAGCCGAAGAGATACTGATTGTTGCCCTCGTCCTTTCCTAGCTTTGGAATGAGTAGATAGGTGTCTGCGGCCCAAAACCGAATCCAGAGGTCGGAAATGATGCGGAGCGTTTGTGTTCCCGCGAAGAGGAACATCGAAAACAAGAAAAGCCACACGCCTGCTGCGCGAATGTGGACCATTGCCGCCTTCCAAGAGGTCAGCTGCGTCGTAGTCCCCTTAAATTGCGATGCGATCTGCTCTGGCGTCTCAGCCAGCGCAAGGTCCTCCGCGGCTTTCCGCTGCTTGGCTGCTTCCTTGGTCGCAACCTTCTTCAACGCGTCCTGCGCAGCAGCCTCTCGCTTGTCCCCGCTGCTCTCGTGCGAGTCCTCGTCCGCGCTCGCCTTGGCCGTCGCCGACTCTCCCCCCTCGACTGTCGCATGCATCGTCGTGTCTGCAGGCAGGTACTCGCGCATCGCTTCCGGATCATAAGGCCCAAAGTAGACCACCTGGCAAAGAGGTCAGGTAGGATAGGTCAGAGGGCAGATCCAGGGCAGGGCAGGGCAAGCAGCAGTCAGATAGCAGAAGGCCACCTTGCCGTCGTCCATGATCGCGACTCGGTCACACTGCGGCAGCAGCTCCAGCTGATGCGCGATGAGGATGACAGCTTTCTCTTTGAGCACGCCTTTGATGCATTTGTTGAAGATGTGAGTCGATGTGTGCTGATCGACGGCGCTCAACGGGTTGTCGAGAAGCACGATGTCGCAATCGTGGTAGACAGCGCGCGCGAGGCAGACGCGCTGACGCTGTCCGCCCGAGAGATTAATGCCACGCTCGCCAGCTAGAGTGCGATCCCCTTTGGGTAGGATCTCCATGTCGAGCTCGAGCGCGCAGACGTGGACCACTTCCTTGTATTTGGCCTCGTCGAAGGGGAGGCCGAAGAGGATGTTTTCACGAAGCGAGAGGTTCTGCACCCACGGCATCTGCGGGACGTATGCGATGTTGCCGCCGACGGTCAGGGAGCCGGTCTGAAGTTTCATGTTCGACAGGATTGCGTGGAGCACTGAAGACTTTCCTACGCCAACACGGCCGACGACCGCGACGACCTGCGAAGTCGAGAGCGCTGTCGAATCAACCACACACTGGAGAGAAGCAGGGGAGAAGCAGGGGAGACGCAAGGTTACACGCAGGGAGCTCGGACCTGTCCGGGCTCGACGGAGAACTCGGGTACGTTGAGGGTGAAGTCTTTCGGGTTGGAAGGATGCACCAGGACGGCTTCCTTCATGAGTATGCCGACCTTTTTAGCGCGCTCGTTTGCCATGCCTTCCGCTTGGAGCAGGAACTGGTTGAGGCGGCGTACCGCGGCCACAGCTTCCGACGAGCCGCGGAGGGCTTTGGGCAGTACGACGAGAGGGAAGCGCAGCGTGTTGAAGAGGGAGAGGACGACGAATGCGAACTCGGGGCGGAGGCGGTCGACGCTGGAGACGTACGCTCCGAAGATGACGAGCGCGATGACTGGAGGCGTCCAGAAGACGAGGCAGAGGTTCAGAGTCTTGACGAAGCCTGCCTTATGCATCAGCCGCACCTCCTCCTCGCGCACCGCCGCCACCTGCTTGGCGAACGGCCGCTCCCACACGTAGAACTTGACGAGCTTGATCGCGAGCAGGATCTCGTGCATGCGTAGCACCCGAGCATCGGAGACCTCCGCGGCGGCCGACTTGTGCACTGCGATGCGGTACCCAAAGTAGTACTGTAACGGCAAGACGAAGAACAGGACAGCGAGTGCCGGAAGTCCGTAGATCCCTGCTAGGCCTAGCAGGAGCCCGATGATGGTGGCCGACTCGAGCGGCGCGGTCCAGACGTTGTGGAAGTGGAGCACCCCTTCGTACAGCTTCGCGCAGTCCGTCGCGACGAGTGACACGACGTTGGCGCCGTCCTGCGAATGCTGCTCCCTCAGCCGGAAGGTCTTCCGGTACACTTCCGTCATGAGTGCGGAGCGAATCTTGATCCCGAGCCGGACGGAGCAGTCTCCTAGCCGCTGGAGTGCGAAGCCGACGAGATACGAGTCGATGAAGAAAGTAGACGCCAAGATCCAGCCGACGCCCTTGCCGTCGGGCCCCAGGTTATCGCATTCGATCTTGTTTGAGGTCACGTTGAAGCGCTCCTTGTTGCAATTGAACTCTGTCCGGGTGACGAAAGGCCTCGCGGGGTTGTTGGAGAAGGACACAAGCGATCTGACGAAATAGAACGCACCCAAGATCACGAGCGCTGACCACGTAATCTTCCAGCAGCCCGCGATGATGAACTCCATTCCGAATGCCTTCCACAAAGCTTTCCAGAGAGACGGTTGGATCGGCTTGCCGTCCTTGCCTGGCTTAGCGGCGGCGGCGCGCTCGATCTCGGCGGCCCAGGCCGCTTGGAAGCGCATGAACGTCACTTCGGTTGCCTGGTCCGCGGGCATCTTGAGCTCGTCCTGCTTCAGCACGCCGGTCCTGCCTCGGCCAATCATGCGGTACGTGTACGTGACGAAAGAGCGCTGCAGGAAGCTGTCATTTCGAACAGCCGAATCGGGCAGCTTGGCGACATCATGCTTTCCGAGGGGCGCCATTCTTCCGTATCCGAAGGTCGCTTCCCGGTTGCAGGGTTCTTGAAAGGAAGAGCTCGCTTTTCACTCGTGGTTGCAGTCTGCACAGTCGGCTTCACACTCGGCAGTCTGCACTGTCCAGAGCTGCACTCAGATGTTTCGTGGAAAATTCTTGGCTCCCCGAGGCGCCGCGGGGTGAGGCGCCCGACCGAGGCGCGAGGGGCAAATCCCCGACCGCGACCCGACACCCGAGTGCCGAGACCAGCTGCCCGAGACGCGCCCGACCCCTCGCGCCGACCGACGCCAATAGGTACTCCTCTCGTCCTCAGAGGTGGGCTCTGCTTCACATTCCAAGAGGAGACACATACAGAACACGTGCGTGACTTGACTTGACTTGACTTGAACTTGCCAAGCCAGACAACATCCTCACGGTCGTCGGAGCATTCACGATCGGAGAGGCGCCAGTGGCGCCAACCGAATTACCGCTCTTCCTTCAAAGCGACGCGGACCCTGTTTGCTACGTGCGCTGCACCCTGAAGTGGGGCGCCCGCGCTCGACCCGCAAAGGTTCGGCTTCGTAAGCTCCGACGCTCCGATCATGGCGACCCATTACGCGAGCTTTGCCGCGTCGTCGAGTTTCGCCGCGCCGCCGCCAGTCGAAGTGAACGCCTTCCCGCCGAGGCTAAGGGGCTCGAGCTCGTTCATGGATATTGAGGGCTGCAGCTCCTCCATGTCGCCCGATACGTCCTCGTTCCCGCCGCGGGCATTCACACCGCAGCCGCCCGACGTGGCCGCGCAGCGCCGGCAGAGCCACCTGTCCACCGGCAATGCATCCGACGCGCTCTCGGACGCGTCGACGCTGCTCGCCGACTTCCCCCCTGTGGGGATGACTCCGCTCGAATCACCCGCAATGCCGGGCAAGGGCCCCGCGGGCGATTACCGCCCCTTGGCGATGGCTCCTCTTGAGTCCCCCGCGATGCCTGGCAAGTCGCCGCGCTTGCCCTCGGTCCCGTCTAAGTTCTCGCGCAATTCCGAGAGCAGCACCTCGCGCAAGGGCACGCCACCCTGGGGGGCGGACTCGCCCAGCGACGAGGGCGGCTTCTTCGTGGTGCCCCGCGCGCTGAGCGGCGCCCTCAACCAGACCGACCTCGTCAACGATCTCGTCGAGAACGTTCGGTTCGCGCAGCGGCTCGCGCTCAGCACGCCCCCGGGCGATCCGAATGGGCGCAGTACGCCGCCGTCGACGGACAGCATGGAGGGCGGCGTCACGAGCCTGTGGGGGCGGATGGAGGCGCAGCTCGGATCGGACGGGGCGGTGGACCAGCGGCATCGCCCCTCGTCGCACGCCTTCGCGCTCACGGAGGCCGAGCAACGCAAGCGGCAGAAGAACATGCAGCCCGCGATCGGCCGCTCCCTGTCGATGGGCTCGTCGACGGACGAAGACGGCTCGATGCCGCCACCGCTACCCCGCCCCTCGTCCTCGGCGGCGATGCAGCAGGTGCTGCGGTCCGCCTCGAGTGGCAGCACCGCGTCCGACGGCGGCAGCGGCGGTGCCACCTCCCTAGATCCGCCATACCTGCTAGGCGAGGGGCGAGGGGGCGAGGGGCGAGGGCTGCCCGGCACGACGCGAGGGGTGCCCGCGCTGCACCGCGGCAACTCGATGGCCGACACAAAGGTGCTCTTCTCGACGGCGATCGCGCGGCTCGATAAGAAGCACGGCTCCTTCGCGGCGGCGCCCGTGGGCACGCGCGACTTCGTCTTTGAGGACAAGTTCACGTGGGGGCCCCTACTCGGGCGCGGTTCCTTTGCGGACGTGTACGTCGTCTTCCACAACTACGACCCGAGCACGCGCAAGGCGGTCAAGGTGTCGAATAAGGCCTTCCGCTCGCGCGGCGAACGCGCCAAGTACGTGCACGAGGTGGAGCTAGCCAACGAGTTGGGGACGCACACGAACATCGTCGAGTACTACACGGCGTGGCAGGAGGACCAGAAGTTCTACATGCTCATGGAGCTGTGTGGCAACGGCACGCTGCGCGACCACTTGCGGCGCGAGGGCGCCCAGTTGCGGCTGCCCGACAAGGAGAGTGCCGTGTGGGACATTGTGCTGCACGTGGCGCGCGGGCTGGTGCACATGCATGGAATGCGCATCATCCACTGCGATCTCAAGCCGGACAACATTCTCATCTCGGCGGACGGGGCGTTCAAGATCGGCGACCTGGGCCTCGCGACCACGATCGATCAGTGGCGCGAGGGCATGGAGGGCGACGCCGTCTATCTCTCACGGGACCTGCTCAACTGCGCGCCCTCGGTCTTTGCCGACATCTTCTCTCTCGGTCTCATGCTGTACGAGATCGTCTCTGGCGAGCGCCTCCCTGGCTGCGAGACGCCCGAGGACCGCAAGCGATGGAATGAACTGCGCGATCCGCTCTCGCCCGACCAACCGACGGTGCCGCGCGTGCAGCCGCCGAGCCCGTGCTCAGCCCACATGCAGCGGCTAGTGGCGCGCATGATGAGCCCCGTGGCTTACTTGCTCGAGCCTGGCGACGCGCGTCCCACGGCCCAGGAAGTCCTCAACGCGACCATGGGCGCCATGGTGAGCGCCAGCGCTGCCGCGGGCGTGCCACGCCGCCGCATCTGAGAGCGCTCACCATGGCGCCCACTCGCACGCTGCCCCGCCATCGGCGACCATCGCCCCCCCAGCCATGGGGGCTCGTCGCTCGGTGCTGTCGGGGGATGGCGCTCGCCGCAGCGCCCGTGGCCGCTGCCCGCGTGTGAGCGCCGAGATGAGCGTCGAGAAGAAGTGTGTTGCGATGGCAAGCGGAGAAGAAGAAGGGCATTCGTGCTCTGAGCACTCGTGAGGACGTGGCCCGTGAGGAAGCTTGAGCTGTTCTTGGTTCCCCCCACATGTGCAGAGACGAGAGAGACAGTGCGCACGGAGCCGCAGCCGAGCGAGTCTGAGTGCAGCGACGACGCGCTGAGCTCCAAGCGGGACAGCGTCGGAGGGGGCGCTGCTGAGCAGGCGCGCCGCGCGCGCGCGCCGACCGTGCCCGGCGTGTCCGTGTCAGGTCCGTATGGTCTAAATGAGGTCGCTGCGTCGGTCCGGTCTCCAGGTGGTCCGGTCTCGCGTCTCCGCCCGACTCGGGCGGTCCGGACGGACGGGGATGCGCGCGATGTTCGCCGGTTATTCGTGATCGTGTGCATTATATATATATATATTGGATAAACACATGTTTAAACCGAACTTGATCGATGGTACCGGATTCGATACCGGATCGGACCGGCTCGACGCGACTCCGCGAGCCGTCGTGCGTCGGCGTCGGCGTCGGTGCGTGTCGTAACTATGGTATCGCGTAACGACCGATTCAAGCGGAGGTGACTGCGCCGCAAGAAGCATTGAACAAGGAACAGTACGCGTGAGGGCCGTTGTGCCACCAGTGTGCACGCCCGGTCTCCCGCCAAGGCGCCAGGAAACGAAACCGCCCCGTTGTCTGAGAAGCCCCGTTTCTCACCGGTATACTCGCGCACGAGCGCACGACGTTCCCTTGGGCACGCGCCGTCTACGCCTGCTGCCCGGCGATCCGTGCGCTTCGTCCCATCCCATCTTGGAATCGAGAGCGTCTCACATACCACGAGTACGTAGTAGCAGGGCGTCTCATCCCATGCCACCGATGATGGGAGATTTGAGCACCTGATGCATGTAGCCACTCGAATCGGTGGCTACGACGCGTCCCTCGCGGTGGATCGGCGCGCCGAGCGGCACCTGGCTCGACGGCTTGATCATCTCGGCGCGCTGGATCGACGCGTACATGTTGTCATCGTTGGCGCCCCACTTGAGGTAATCGCGCCGCTCGCGTTCGCGTCGGAAGCGCTCTGGGATGGTGCCGAAACCGTCGACGATCTCGGGCTCGGGCTCGCGCTGCGTGGTGAGCAGCTTCTGGCGCACGAAGCCCGTGGGTAGCTTGCGGTCCGTGGGCGACGCATTCGCCGTCGTCGTCGCCGCCGCCGCCGCCATGCTGTGCACGGGAGGAGGCTGAGGCTGGTCCCGCATCGGAACCATCCATGACGAGTCAACGTCGAAAGCGTATGGTGCCTCGTCGTAGGGCACCGGCCCTTTCTGAGCGGCAAACTGGGTGAGCGGACGCAGCGTGGGCGCGATCGTCAGCCCCTCACCCCGCGCCCTCATCTGCGTGTAGGCCGAGAGGCAGTCGTTCTGGTAGTACTGGCTCGACGTCAGGAACGGCTGCTCGTAATGGTCGCGTGCGTGGAAGTAGCGCCGGGTTGAATCGTGCTCGACGCGGTCGCGCTGCTTCATGGTGAGTGCGGGCTCGCGGAACTCGAGCTGCCCCTGCTTGGCCTCGATCGTCGCCTTCACCGCTCGTCCCCCGCTGTTGCCGATCGAGTAACCCGTCGCCGGCTTCTGACCCTTTTGCAGCATGATGGTTGCATTCTCTGAGATCTGGCCGTAGCCCGTCGCTGTGTACGGCGGTGCCTCAAAGCGCTGATATGCCTCCTCAGCGCGGGACAGCGGCGGCGAGACGAGCGCATGCGCGCCCAGCACGGCGTTCATCTTGAACGGGTAGAAGCGAGGCTCCTTGAGCTCGCCGCGCTTGATGCACGACTTGAGCGGTACGGTGTCCTTCGGCGCGTACTTGTCGTACTGGAAGCCGACCTCCTCGAGCGTCGCCGTGTGTGGCCGGGGGAGCTTGCCTTCCGTTGAGCTCTCGAGCACCGCACCCTTCGGAGGGTCGTCGCGGTAGTAGGCGTGGAGGTAACCGGAGGATTGCGTTGGCGAGGCGGCAAACCCGTGCTCCAGGACCTTTGCTTGGCCGAAGGAGACGGAGGCAGTCGTCGCGTACGGGCTAAGTGCCCACGTCGATGCTCCCGAGTAAGCGAGATGCGCTCGCGGGGCGCTCTTGCCCATGGAGACGCGCAAGGCCGCGCAAAGGCCGCAGAAGCGCTCGTTCAGAGCGAGCGAAAATGTAACGAACGCGGAACGGAAAGAAAAGAACGAGTCGAAAAGAACGCTGAAGTGTGAAAAGAAAAGCAACACTATCCGGATACCTAAAGCATCTCACGCCTCCCCGACGGGCTGCTCCACTGCCCCCACACCCATGTCGCCCAGCCGTCGCTCCTCGGGGATGAGCTCAACCTCCATCGCCTCGTGCAGACCGAGATGGCACTTGGGCGCCGCGCCTTTGGACAGCTTGCCACAGCACAGCCAGAGCCCGCCCTCGGGAAAGGCCTTCCAATCGACGGGAGGCGCCGCGGCCATCCACTTGCCCGAATGCTGGCGGCACTTGGAGTTGTGTGCCGCATGGAAGCGCACTGCGCAGTGCTTGCACTCGGCGGCATGCATGCACTCCGCTGGTGCAGGCGCCACCTTCTTACGCTCGGCGCGCTTACCAGCCGTGTCGTACCGGTCTGACCATGTGGCGCCCTTCGGATCGACCGTGCTAAACTGGCCCGACCGCTTGTTGTCGATCCAAACTCCACGCGTGACCGAGCCGTTGGCATCATAGTAGACGCCCTCGCCGTCCGCACGGCCGGCGATGAAGGAACCCGAGTGGACCGAACCGTTCGCGAGAATCAAGTCGCCCACGCCGTGCGGCCGACCGCCCTCCACGTCGCCAACGTAGACGCACTCGCCAAGCTGCATGAACGACTGCTTGGGCGGACAGGCGGAGGCATCGCCACCGCTGCTGAAGCTGAGCTTGGCGGCCAGCTCCTGCACACGATAAAAGGCCTCCGCCGTCTCGGCATGGTCCTTGGCAATTTCGTCGTACGATTTGTAGCCCGCTTCCTTGCCATTTGCCAGAGATTGGTATGCTTCCTTGGCTGCCAGGAACCGCTTAGCAGCCTCGGAATCATCCGGATTCTTGTCCGGATGCCACTGCAGCGCCAGCACGCGATAGGCACGCTTGATTTCGGCCGCGTCGGCGTCCTTTGAGACTCCAAGGACAGCGTAGGGGTCTGGTGCTGGCATGCGCGCGTGTCAAGGTGACCAAGGCGTTGGGCCTCACGAACCCCAAAACGACCGTTACCGTTAACGGTACGGTGAAAAGACACAGCGGGGGAGCCGGGACACAACGGTCTCGTTTCATTCTTGTGTGTGTGTCAATTTAGAACAGGACCACACAGTACAGCGGCGCTCATGCGGGCGCGTCCCCGGGGGGGCGCGCTTACATGACTATACTGGCAACAGGCCAGCGTGTGTGTCCCGACTCACCCGGTATTTTTGAACCGGAACGCAACCAAAGTGACGGCCGCGTAGACCATGATGCGGAGGACACCGCTGATTCCTTGCGCTCATTAGGCCCACACGGTTGTACATGTTGTACATGTTCAAGCGAATAGCGTCGTCGGGCGAAGGGCGGGGATATGGCCATGCGTAGGCCATGGCCCATGCGCGGGCATCGGCCCATGCAGCGTCGAATGCAGCGGGGCGGGCGGATCGGACGCCCCGCGCGCGCGGCGTCGCGGGTACCGATGCATCCGCTGTTCTGCTGTGTGGTTGCCGCGACGGTTTCGGACTTATTTCGGACGCGCTCGGCCCATGTGGACGTCGCATGGGAGCTCGGCCGCTCCGCGCTCACGGTTGTAAAATGTCAAATTCCGTTCACAAGTATTACACAAATGTGCTCGGCTGTTGGTGTTGGCTCGCTGCGGCTATTGAGTGTCGGCGGTTGGCTTCAATTGCAGAGCCGCAGAGGCTGCCCGCTGCCCACACACTTAGTTTGTAGTCCCCTCTCGCCTAGTTCCGATGACCGTTGCTGATCGCCTATAGCACCCTCAGTGTTTCTTGCCCGACGAGGCCTTCTGATCCCGCATCGCCTTGCGCAAGCTATTCACAGCGGCCCCATCCTGCTTGAGATGCTTCTGGAACTCATCTAGTTCGATCCGGCCCGACCGGTCGCCGTCCCATAGGTCGAAGAGCGCATCGACGTCCACGGCGCGTGCATCGACCCCTGCCATCTTGACTCCTTTGTGGAAGTCCTCTCGCATAATGCCGGGGGGCGGCGGCACGTAGTCCTTCCCGAAGCGCTCGTAGCTCGTGTCAAACATGTCCTTGTCCCGTGCGGCCGCAATGCGCTCCTTGTCCTTCCTCGCCTTCTCCTGCCCATCAGCGAGCTTGCGGAAGAGGTCGATGAGGCGGTCGCCCTTGCGCGCGATGGCGTCGCGTACCGCAACGGCCATGAACTCGGTCGTGGCGATCGTGCCACCGCCGTCAGCGTCGAACTCGTCAAAGACGAAAGTGCAAGCGGCTACAAAGGCGCTGTACGAGCCCGAGACTTCCTCGTACCCTTCAAACTCCTCGTCCTCTTTGATCAACGCCTCAAGCAGTGCCTTTTCCTCCGCCGGTGTCTCCGGCAGCCGACCGGCCATCAAGCGCGGGAAGACGGTGTGCGTCATCGCCTCGCGGAACTCGGACTCCGAGAGTGCGCCGCTCCCGTCCGCGTCCCAACTGGCGAAGCGCTCCCCCAGCACACGCAAATGCTCCGGCGCAGAGAGCTCGAGCCTCAGACGCTCCATCATCAGCTGTGCCGTCTTCGAGAGTGGGGGCCTCGGCTCGCGAGGCGCCGTCACGGGCGCCGACGCGGCGGGCTTGGCCGTTTCGGGCGCCGTCACGGGCGCCGACGCGATTCGCGCCTCGTCGTCGTCCTCCCTTGCCGCTCGCTCGACGCGACCAGGTTGCTCGCTACGCATTGGCCCAATCGACGGCGCCGGTGGCGCCGGCGTGGGGAGCGTGCGCCCATTGAGCACGGGCCGCGGCGAGAGGGGCAAACTGAGCGGCGCCGGATCGAGGATCACGGCTCCGTTGGGCGAGAGCGGCTGTAGATCGGAGCCCCCGCGATTCCCGCCGAGATTCGCTGACCGAGATGCCGGTGACCTTTTGAGCGCCGTCTTTTTGAGCGTCTCTCCGAAGAGGACGCGCCCACTGCTCGGGGGGGGCGAGGCCGAGGCCGAGCCCGGCGAAGCGTACCTCGAGTCGCTTCGTTTTGGCGAGGCCAGACGATCCTGCCACTGGCCATTGGGGCTAGGGGACCGTTTGGGCGAGGGGCAGCGCCACAGAGGGCGGCCCTGGCTGTCGTGGCCTGTGCGCCGGAAGCTCGAGACCGCCACGCAGTCGCCCTTGTAGAACATCTGCACCCAGGGGCGCACGCCGCATTTCGGAAGGTCGCCCAACGGCTCGATCGGCATCCCGTTGTCCACGCAGAAGCTGACCACCCCCATGGCCATATTGACACGGCACGTGATGTTGTGCTTGACCAGTGGCTTGCCACCGCCCTCGTTGTCGATTTTCAGGTTCTGAATCGGCTCACGGTTCCGCCAGTCTCGACCGCGCGGCTCAATCGCCATGTCGCCGTTGACGAGTTTGATGCCCACCGTCTCGCTCGAGTTGTCCGCTGAGGCCACGCCCACGCGCATGCACGTGCCAGTACCTGAAAGGCAAGTGAAGGTGAACTCGACCTCACCCTGCGTGATGGCCGGGCAATATGCATTATCCGCTTGGTCACGAGAGTTGCACTGCCGCTTGTGCCTGATCACGGAAGCAACACCGCCAGAGACGTATGGCAGCCTCGATTTCCACAGATGTTCGAATCCCTGTGTAGTCTTCTCGGGTGATACGTTTAGCACCTCCCACACTTCGGGATTGTCGGAGATCCACTGGGCGCTCGTGGTGCGGTCATGCTCGACGCGTTTACGCGCGCTGTCCCACAGCATCGGTGATCCGCCTCCGGCACAGCAGCCGTCCGAGTCTTTCTCTCGGGGCGGTCGCAGAAATTTGGCTTCGCGTTCCAAGTTCGAGGACAGATTAGTCTGTCAATCAGCTAACACCGCTTGCGGGTAACACCGCAGGCCACGCTCACACCGGCGGGCACAAGCAAGCCACGCGACACGCGCGCGAACGCGCTGCAGCTGACCTCGCGTGCGAACACTCTCACGACGCCCAACTCTCTGCGCGTCATCGAGAAGGTTCATGCGATTACGAGTGAACACATCTACCTCGGAGACACCAACGTCAAGATGCAGCGACCCAACGGGCTACATCTTGAACCCGGCCTCATCGAGGGCGATGGTAAGATATTCTGGACCGTTGATAGCGGCGCGACGGCGATACTCGCCGATCTGAGCTGGGCTAAACCCCTGTTCTGCGACGTCACTGTCCATCTTCCCTCGCGAGATTCGCAGGGGAAACTCGCCTACACAGGCAGTGATGGCTGCTACCTCGGGAGAGATTTCAAACGAAACGCCGACTATGTCTACCTGCCGCGTCGTTTTGAGCAATTTCGTCCCCGCTTCCTTTGCCCCGGTCGAAATACATGTACCTAGTATCAGCAGAAAGGCAGCACAGAATCGCAGCATCGCAGGGCGCCGGAGGCGGAGCGTCGTGGCCTCTGCGCGCCGTTGAGTTGAACAGACTCTGCCGCACAGAATTCATTTTCTGTCCAACTCATGTCGATCACAAGGCGAGTGCCGTTTCAAGGCCTGCCTGACGCACGCTGCTTTTGCACCGCGCGACGCCTCTTTGAGATTTTCGGACCCACCATAAACAGAACTTTCAGAACAGACGCACAACGCAACTATGCCGCCGAAGGCACTCGAGACGGCCAACACGACCGCGGCTGAAGTTTTAATGGATCAAGCTGATGGCTTGCAAACAATAGGCTTGCAATGCTCACGCTGCATGCAACGCGAGCCGTTTGTAGCATTCACTCAGCAGCAGAGAGCACGGCCGCATGTTGAGCGCAAATGTGCGCACTGCATACGAGCTGAGCGACTGCTTCGTGGCGGCGACGACCCCGTGCTTCGTGGCGGCGATGATCCCGTTGCCTTCTCATCGCCACCCGCGTCATCCCACAGGACAGCACCCACCAGGCCGACGACGGCTCCTTCTCGTGAACAGAAGCCCGGGGTTGCCGGCGTCATCGGCCAGCTCAAGATGGTGCTCGCTAGGAAACTCACCCGGGTCGTCGACACGTTCCGCGAGTTTGACATGGACTGGGATGGAAGGATTGACAAGCGCGAGTTCCGGCTCGCGATGCGGAAGCTCGGCATTGTGGCCAAACAGTCCGATTACGACCTTACCTTTGACTCGTTCGACAATGACCGCTCCGGCACCCTTGAGTATCGGGAGCTCAACGATCATCTCCGGCGCCTCGTCAGCGACCCATCGCACACGAGCGCCATGCACGTTGGAGGGGAACGCGCTGCAATCAGCAGAGCGGTATCGCCACGGACGCCGACGAGCTCGGCGTGGTCGAGCTCCACTGCCACGGCCGTGCTGCCGCCGTCCTCGCAAGCCAAGCGGGCATGGGAGCGAGACCCGACCAAGGGGCCTCCGTGGTCGTTCAACGTGGCGAACCCGTCAGACATGAAACCGCCGTGGGAGAAGATCGCCGAAGATGATCGCCGCCATCGGCCGCCACCCATGAAATTGACGGATGCGCAGAAAGCCGAGTCTGCCGAGCGCATGTACCAAGCAGCTATCGCTGCCCGCAAGAGACAGGCCGCTCTCCGTGCACAGCTTATTGCGAGGGAGGATCACGATCACGGCCCACACCGAGTTCATCCGCCACGGCCCGTCAAGCGCGAGGCACAAGTCCAATGGACCACTCGCATGGTCGCAGTGGCGGAGACGAAACGCCGGCAGGTCGAACGAGCGGAGCAGCTGCTCGATGCGGCAGCCTTGGAGGCCACCAAATCTCGGGTGGCGGCCTTTACGGGCCGTGACCTAAACAAGCACGTTGCCATTTTGGGCGACTCGGTCATGCTCGTAACGAGCGACGGCGCATGGGAAGCGCGTGAGGTGCTCTGGCGCGGCGCGATGCACGAGGATCTCTCAGGCAAGATTGAAGCGGTCGAACCGTGGGTCGGCGGTCGCATCTCCGTTGCAGGGATCGAGCAAGAGTTTGTGTTCGAGAACCCCGACGTGGGCATTAGCAGCAAGCGCGCTTGTGAGCGCAATCACACCATCGCCGAGGACATTGAGAAAAGGAAGGAAGCCCTCGAGCGTCGATTCTACCCGTCGCCCCCACCCACGCCCAAGCTCAAGGGAGCGCGACTCGTCGAGTTCTTCGAGCGCAACCTGGCTGCACATGAGCGCGAACCGGACGAGGAGGACGAGGCGGAAGTCCCAGCCCGACCGCTGAGCCCACGACAGCAATTGATGCTCAGAGAGCGACTGGCGGCGAGGCATCACGAGGAGTGGCGCCAGATTCATACCATCACCTCAGCGCTAGAATCCAGCCCGCGAACGGCTCCAGAGCATCGGCACGCGCCTATACGACCGATGGCCACGGCGACGAGACCGAGTGACCACGACGCCGGGTTACAATACAAGCACAGCTTCAATTCGGGGCCTAATTTTGCCTCGTTGTTTGCAGAACTCCCGATGGACTCTCCTCTCAAGCCCGGGCTTCAGAGTAGAGCCCGTACTCGGCTAGCGTAGCGCGTATACCGTAAGCGTTTAGACCGTTTGGCAATATACACTTTAACAAGAACTAATAGCGTTTGTTAACGAAAAATAAATTTTCAACGGATCGTTGATGGATCGACGCATCGCATGCGATGAGCAGTTGTCCCGCACCGAGCCCGACGCGAACCAAATGCGGTAAGGAATGTTCGCAGTGCAACGTCCCTCTGTCGGCCGTGCGCTTCCGCGCCGGCGCGTCGACGGCTCGGTGATGCCTATGCGGTGATCTGTCCGTTGTCGACTTACCCTATAGCCGGCGACAGGCGGCGAAAGGTAAGGAAGGCAGCGCGGACGCGCAACGGCCACAGCAAGGCCAACAACTCGAGCCGCATGCGATTCACTTGATCTCCGTCTGGGCCAGGATCCACACAGTGAGGTCGTGGAAAGAGTACATGATTGGATTTCATATTTAGTGGCAACCATTGAGTAAAAAGGCGCTGTCTTGTGCTACGTTTTCAAGTTGAAGTTCTACTCGGGTGCTTGTCAATTAGCTCTGTGATGTTGTCTGCCTCCTTGAGCGAGATCTCCGTAACGTCGTCGAGTCGACCGTCCTTGATGAGCCACGCCTGAGTGCGATCTGCGCTCCACACGGCTGCATCGCCTATCGGCACGTCGCCTGCAAACCGGCTCACCATGAACTCGCCATCGCCAAACGTCTTGATGCCCTTGCCCTCCCGCACTCCCTGCTTCCACTCTCCGCTGTACTGATCGCCGCTAGAAGCTTCCTTGTACACGCCGTGCCCACTGTAGAGGCCGTGCTGCCACGTCCCTTTGTACACATCGCCGCTCGCGTACCACATGGTGCCTTCTCCGTGCATCACGCCCGAACAGAACTCACCTTCGAACCCGTCGCCGTTTTTATCCATCTTTCGGCCGAGGCCGTGGTACTCGTCCGCCTTAAACTCTCCCTCGTATAAGCTGCCGTTCGCAAGCGTCAATTTCCCCTGACCCTCGCGCTGGCCCGCCTCATTGTATTGGCCCTCGTAGGTGGCCTGCATGACTTGGATTCGTCTTGGCTGTGAATTATAACCATGGACTGTGAACAGTGTGAAGTGTGAAGAGGCGCATAACAAGTATATTTAACAACATGACATCATCAACAAACCCACACGGTCGCCGACGCGCGGCAGCGCTCTGACGAAACAAGACCCACGACGCCGCGTTAACCGGCCGTGCACTCCGCTCTCACGCCTTGCTGATGGCTGGCGCGCACGTGCACAGCCGGCGCGTCTTCGCATACCCGGCCGCGCACTGCGAGATGGCAATGTCCGAGATCAGGCACTGCTGGTATGTGTCGAGGTCAGGGCTGGCGGCGTACGCGGGCAGCTCGGGCCCCACTTGGTGGCCGCATCCCCTCTCGCATCCAAAGTGGGCCGCCATGGCCGCGCACGAGTTGCCCCACTCGAGGGTCTTCATGTCACACCGCGCGCCCGCCTGACGGCACGCCACGTCACATGAGACGCCGGCTTCCGCAGCGACCGTCTGCATCCCCTTGGGCGGCCGAAGCTGCAAGCCCTCAGGCAGGTACGGACACTTGCGCCGATCCGCGAGGAGCAACGTAGCGCCATTGGGCGTGCGCAGCGTGATCGTGCCGTTATGTGTCGCGCGTTGGCTCTCCTCCCATATGCCGAGTGGCTTCGCGAGCTGCCTATACTCCTCGCGCGTGTACAACAGCAGCGAGGCGCGCTCTTTCGGCAGCCGCGCCATCCACGGCAAGGCTGCCTCCTTATCCGTCGCGCCGCCCCATGCGGTCGGCCACTCAAGCTGCTGCGCGCCCTCAACCGCCGCATGCACTACCTTTTCGTAGGGTGCCTGGAGCAGGTACGACAGGTCGCCGAAGGAGTCGACGCCCTGCTTCTCAAATGTGAACCGCTGCAAGACCATGCACAGTCGAGAGTCACATGTGAGAAATTGAAGGCACTGTTGAGGGGGTTCGATCAGAAAGCGAGCACCTCGAACGGTGTGTTGTCTACGACGTTGGTGCCGTGTGAGCTCGCGTGGCGTGAACGGTTGATTTCGGGCACCACGCACTCGCGCCCTCGCGTCGTGGTGCTGAGTCGCATCCAATGGTCCCAGCCGGATCGGGGGAGAACAGTCAGCATGCAAATGGGGAGGGCAATCAGCATGCATTCACGCGCACCTGAGTCGCATCCAATGGTCCCAGCCGGTGGTGGCTGCCTCAGGCCACTTGTCCCGCAGCTCGTGCCAGATGTCCGCCGAGATCATCCAGCCGAGCCCGGGGAAGTAATCGGTGCGTTGCAGCCGGGAGGCCGAGCGGGCTGTGTGAGGGAAGCCCTGATCGTTCCACGCTGAGACACACCAAAGTGAGCGATCCGCTCGCAGCAGCCATGCCGACGCCCAAAACAGTCGCAAAAAGTCGGGTGAAAGCAGCAGGTCATCTTCAATCATCACCGCGTGCGAGTGGCCGCGCTTTGTCAGCGTAGCCTCGAGCGCCAGCTTAAAGTGCTGCGAGATCTTATACATAGGGCGCGAGCTAAAGGTGCCCGGTGTTGGGTGCGTCGGCGGGTAGGAGAAGACTTCCTTCACGGCGCCCCCAAACTCTTTGGCCGCCTGCTGCACGTCCACCGAGCCCGCGTCCTCCGACACGTACAATGTGAAATGCTCGATCAGCGGCAGAGAAAGGAGGAGCTTGAGGCACCGCCGTGTCATGTCGGGCCGATTGTGCGACATGACCACGATGGCCGGTCGCGCCATGCACCCCACCGACGGGTCGGAGCTGCAGCTGGGCGCGACCTCAAAGGCGTACGGGGCGGGGCCCTGCATCCCCACTGTGCTGACACGAGATGTGCTCTCGGGCGTTGAGTGCTCGGCGGCGACGGGCCGCTCGACCGCTGCCGCTGCCGTTGCTGCTGTGCCTGCTACCGCTGCCGCCGCCGCCGCCGCCGCCGCCGCCGCCGCCGCCGCCGCCGCCGCCGCCGCGTTCGTATCCGCCGTCATCGAGGCGCCTTCCGCAAGTTTCCCGGACGCGAGGCTCCTCGACGATGCGACCTTGAGGCGAGGCCGTAGCGAGGCCGAGCGCAGCCCGGTCTTCGGAGCCGGGAAAAGCAAGCTGGACTTGAGCCAGCACTCTCCAGAGTCTGTCATCGTGACGCCGCGGCAGCCGTCGCCCTCGCGCCTCTTGCACGCCTCACAGCATGCCTTGAGGTCGAGCGAGGCAGGTCCGCCACCTCGCACTGGCTCGCTCGTCAGGTCGCCGCCTTGAAAGTCGGTGTCCAGGTGCACCTCGAACTCCTCGCCACAGCCCTCCTCTTCGGATTCGTCTGGCTCTGCGACCGCCTCCACCCTCCGCTCCACCTTTCGCTCAACGGGGTGCACCGGCTCTGTGGCCGCGTCCACCTTCCGCTCCACCTTCCGCTCAATCGGGTTTACGGCGGTGCGTCGCGCAGCACTGGGCGGCTGTGCATCGGTGTGCATTTCCAGCACCTCGACTGCCGGCCGTTGAGGCGTGGAGCTATACGCACCTTGATGCCACAGCAGCGCGAGCATCGGCAACACGAGCAGCATCGGAGTAACGACGACGAGCGTGCGCGGCCGGCAGAGGGAGGAGCGGCGCTGACTTGGGAAGGCGCGGCCGCGGGGCGGCGCGCCTCGCTGCGATAGAGTCATATGTCGCATTTCCAGCGAAAAGGTCAGCCAAGCAGACCTACAAACTATGAAGACACACGCATGATCTCACACGTCTCACACAGCCGGCGTCCCTGTACCCTGAAGATCGCAGACCCCGCAGTGAGACAGAGACTCGAGATGCCGCGCAGACACCGCAGGAACCTTCAATCAAGAAAGGCAAGGCACAATCTAATGACCGCATAGTATACCGACCTGAATCGGTTCATGAACCGGCTGTCGCCGTGTCGCCACTGCGAGCGCGGCGCGGACCATGGCTTCGAGATCGACCCGAGATCGTCCCCTAGAGCGCCACCGCGAGCGCGGCGCGGACCTTGGCTTCGAGATCCGTTCCCTTGGAGCCTACGTACTCGTCCACCTTGGCGCCGCCCTTGAGCACGACAAAGTGGGGCACCGCAGTGATCTGGTACGCCTCGACGAGCTCTCCGGCCTCGTCAATGTCCACGGTCGCGAATGCCACGTCGGGAAGCGCCGTCGCGAGCGTCTCGACGAAGGGCAAGATCGACTTGCAGTTCTTGCACCAGCCAGCCCCAAAGTCCAAAACGACCACCCCCGTGGCAGAGCTCGCGGCGAGGGAGCTCACTTGAGAACTCTCCGTCACCGCGCGGAGCCCCTTGGCCTGGTGCTTCTGGTCGGGCTTGGGCGGCGCCGCGCCGTCGCCCCCCCGCGTAGCGCGAAGTTCCCAGTTGACCTTGTCGTACAGCGGCTTGGCGAGGTCATAGAACCCTATGTCCCCGACGAAGCAGATCTCGTAACCGTCGGGATCGGCCAGGATGGTGACGACCACGTCGGCCTTCCCCGGCGTGGGCAGCGTAATGGGCTTGTTCATAATCGAGCCCTTGCCCGACGCCTCTGCCGCCTCGTAGAACGGGTAGACGGCGCGGCAGCTGTTAGCTATCCGTCCGGATGCGAGCGCATGGTCCATGGGCGCGCTGTCGCCCACGTCGATGAACTGCAGGTGCGTCTGCTCGGCCGCCCAGCCGACGGTGAGCGAGCTCTTGTGGCCCGCGTCGCAGCCGGCGGGGGTTGGGAAGACTGTCATTCCGAGGACGTCGCACCAGTATTGCTTTGTGGCCGCCAGATCGGTCGAGCGCAGCCCGACTGCGAGTATGCGCTCGGCACGGCCCGCCGAGGGCTCCACGATCTTGTACCGGAAGTTGTCGGGGCCCTTGATCACGGGCATGCCCCCGGCGTACTCGACGCCGTAGCCGAACGCCTGCGCGCGTGGCACGGCCTCGGGCATTGCGACCGCAAAGTACTGCACGTCGTTGCCGCTCGCGTACGAGTCGATGCCGTAGTTGTACGTGAGCTCGAAGACAAAGTTGTCGTTCTCGTTGCCGAGGCCGACCATCGTCTTGGACCACGCGCCGCCGTATGGCCCGTTGCACGTCGCCTCGCAGCCCGACTCAAACTCCTCATGCCGCAGCACGCGGAAGCCGAACACGAGCTCGTAGAAGCGCAGAGAGTTCTTGAGCGAGCCGATCTTTGTCACCCAGTGGAGCGTGCGCATGTTGCCCGACAGCTTCGACGAGACGCCGATGTGATCCACCATGGCCGCAGTCATCGGCATTAGCTCGCTCGTGCTTGCCGCCGCGGCCTCTCCGAGAAGTCAAGTCAAGTCAAGTCAAGTCAAGCCATACGAGACGTGCACGAAAAGTACGGTGTACTGGGACTTCTTGGCCCGAATGTCGTCCAGATGATTCTCTTCACAGGTATGGATTTTTCAAGTTCATTTGAGAGTCGACCGCGGCGGCATGCTGCCGTCCAGCTACGCTGCCAAGACTGCACTCTACAATGGCATCGCAGCGGCGCTGTTCGAGCGTGTCACAACCTTAGAAGCTGAGCTTCTCGCAGCACGGCTGGCAGCTCGAGCGATCAAGCAGGCTGTGCTGATGGTCACCGAGGAGCAGATCGCCTGCGCTTCGGCAGACCTCGCAGCGTTGCGTGAGCACGAGGCGCGGCTCGAACAGTATCAGCGAGACATTGACGCCACTGCCGTTGCTTCTAGTAAGGCACATGCTGAGCTAGCTTCCAAGCTCCGCAAAGAAGCAGAGGCGATAGCAGTTGCTGCAGAAGCTGCCGTGGCAGCGGCCAGAGCGGAGGCAGCCGACCAGCTGCGCACTGCTTTGGCGGCAGCTAGAACGGAGGCAGCCGACCAGCTGCGCAGTGCTGTGGCGGCTGCCAGAGCGGAGGCAGCCGACCAGCTGCGCAGTGCTGTGGCGGCTGCCAAGGTGGAGGTAGCGTACGACGTATCTGCACTCAAGGCTATGAAGTCGGAGCACGAGGTGACTGTGGCGGCGATGGCAGCCGATCACGAGGCAGCCATGCGTGCGGTGAGGGCGGAGGCTGAGGAGCTGAGGGCGTCGTGGGAGATGGAGCGTGCCGCGTTGCACGAGCAGCTCGAACGAGTGCAGCAGCGTAGTGACAACCTCGAGGCGGCAGTGATCGAGGAGAGGCGACTGCACGACGAGCTTCGCCAGCAGCATGAGAGCCTCCAGGCATCCTTGGTGCAGGAACGCGACGACCTCAAGGAGAAGGCACGGGAGCAGATGCGCAAGCTGCTCGATGAGCGTAAGAAGGTTGTCAAGCAGCTCAATGTCGCCCAGCATGATGCAGAGGCGGCACGGGCGGAGGCACAGGCGGCACAGGCGGAAGCGGAGGCGGCGCGGGCGGAGGCGAAGGCGGCGCGGGCGGAGGCGGAGGCAGCCAAGGCCGCGGCACAGGACGAGACGCTGGAGCTTGTGCGAGAATCAATGGCCGCGGCGCAAGCGGCGCAGGACGAGGCGGTAGCGGCGGCCGTCTCGGAGGCGAAGCTGGGGGCTGCTACCGAGCTCAAGGCAGCCATACAAGCACTTGAAGCGGAGCACGCAGCGGCACTTGCTAAGGCGGAGGAGCACGTAGACGAGAGTGCTTATGAGAATGCGGCATTGCAGGTGGCGCTGAAGGCTGCGATGGCGGCAGCCAAGGCAGAAGCCGCTGACGAGCTCAGAGCTGCAGTGGTGGCAGCTAAGGCAGAGGCTTCTGACGATCTAAGCGCTGCTGCGGCCGCAGCCACAGCTATGAAGTCGGAGCACGAGGCGGCAGTTGCTGTGATAGCAGCCGAACATGAGGCCGCCATCCAAGTGTTGAGAGGAGAGCTTGATGCTGCCTCGCAGCAGCGCGAGGCTGCGCTTGAGGAGCTGAGGGCTATTGCAGCTGAGCATACGGCAGCCATGCAAGCATTGAAAGGAGAGCTTGATGCTGCCTCGCAGCGGCATGCGGCATCAGTGCAGACGTTGAGGAGTGAGCACGAGGCTGCTCTTGCAGCTTTGAAAGGCAGTGCCGAGGCAGCTGTCGCGGCGGGGGTGCAGCAGGTGACCGAGCAGCAGCAGCAGCAGCAGCAGCAGCAGCGGCAGGCCTTGGAAGCAGGTTGGCAGGCCGAGCGTGAAGCAGCCTCCCACCAGCACGAAGCTGCACTCGAAGAGCTGAGGGCGGCGTGGCGAGCGGAGCGCGTCGAGTTGAGCGAACAGATCGAGCGATCGCAGCAGCGGAGCGATGGCCTAGAGGCGGGAGTCACCGAGGGGAAACGCCTGCAAGACGAGCTACGCCAAGAGTACGCGAGCCTGCAGGCGTCGTACGAGGAGCTCAGTGAGACCTCGAGGGAGCAAATCGTCCAAATAAGGAAGCAGCTTGGTGAGCAGCTTGAGGAGCTCAAGGAGACCTCAAGGGAGCAGATGCGCAAGCTGCTCGATGAGCGTAAGAAGCTCAAGGCCGCGCATCAGGAAGCCCTGGCAGAGGCTCAGGAGGCAGCCAAGCTAGCGCAGGATGAGGCGCTAGCGGCGGCCCGTGAAGCAGCCAAGCTGGCGCAGGATGAGGCGCTTGCGGCGGCGAATGAGGCAGCCAAACTAGCCAAGGAGGCCGCGGTGGCGGCGGCCCTTGAAGAAGCCAAGTCGGCGCACGATGAGGCGCTTGCGGCGGCGAACGAGGCAGCCAAGCTAGCCAAGGAGGAGGCAGTAGCGGCGGCCAATGAGGCTGCCAGGTCCGCACAGGAGGCAGCTTTGGCGGAGGCCGTCTCCGAGGCTCAGCTGGCGGCGGTTCAGGAGCTTGAGGCATCCATGCAAGCACTCCGGTCGCGGCTTGAGGCGGAGCACGCAGTGGCGCTTGAACAGGCTTCAGCGCAGGATGACGAGAATGCGTACTACGAGTATGAACAGTCGCTGCAAAAGGTGCGCGAGACGGCTGCTGCCGAGCTGAATGTGGCACGTGCCGATGCGATCGCGGCGATTGAGCGTGCAGCAGTCTTTGAAGCCGCAGCGAAGGCCGCAACGTCGGAAGCGGCTGCGACGGTTGCAACGGTCGAGGCGACGGCGGCAACAGCGCAGTCGCAGCTTCGGGCCGCGGTGGCCGCGGCCAAGGCGGAGGCAGCAGACGAGCTGGCCGCTGCGTTGGCGGCGGTTGATGCCATGAAGTCGGAGCACGAGGCGGTAGTCGCAGCGATCGCAGCCGAACATGAGGCAGCCATCCTAGTGTTGAGAGTAGAGCTTGATGCTGCCTCGCAGCAGCGCGAGGCTGCACTTGAGGAGCTGAGGGCTATTGCAGCCGAGCATACGGCAGCCATGCAAGCATTGAGAGGAGAGCTTGATGCTGCCTCGCAGCAGCGCGAGGCTGCACTTGAGGAGCTGAGGGCGTCGTGGGAGACGGAGCGTGCCGCGTTGCGCGAGCAGCTCGAACGAGTGCAGCAGCGTAGTGACAACCTCGAGGCGGCAGTGATTGAGGAGAGGCGGCTGCACGACGAGCTTCGCCAGCAGCATGAGAGCCTCCAGGCATCCTCGGTGCAGGACCGTGAGAGTCTCAAGGACAAAGCCAAGGAACAGATGCGCAAGCTGCTCGATGAGTGTAAGAAGCTTGATGTGGAACGGAGCGTCGCCCAGCAGGATGCAGAGGCGGCACGGGCGGAGGCGGAGGCGGCGCGGGCGGAGGCGGAGGCAGCCAAGGCCGCGGCACAGGACGAGACGCTGGAGCTTGTGCGAGAATCAATGGCCGCGGCGCAAGCGGCGCAGGACGAGGCGGTAGCGGCGGCCGTCTCGGAGGCGAAGCTGGGGGCTGCTACCGAGCTCAAGGCAGCCATACAAGCACTTGAAGCGGAGCACGCAGCGGCACTTGCTAAGGCGGCGGAGCACGGGGACGAGAGCGCTTACAACGAGTATCAGAGTGCTTTGAAGAAGGTGCGCGAAGCGGCTACGGCCGAGGTGAATGCTGCGCGTTCCGACGCTGAGCGGCAGCTCGAGGCGGCTCGCGCCGATGCGGTGGGCGCGGCCAAGGCGGAGGCAGCAGACGAGCTGGCCGCTGCGTTGGCGGCGGTGGATGCCATGAAGTCGGAGCACGAGGCGGCAGTTGCTGTGATCGCAGCCGAACATGAGGCAGCCATGCTAGTGTTGAGAGGAGAGCTTGATGTTGCCTCGCAGCAGCGCGAGGCTGCGCTTGAGGAGCTGAGGGCGTCGTGGGAGACGGAGCGTGCCGCGTTGCGCGAGCAGCTCGAACGAGTGCAGCAGCGTAGTGACAACCTCGAGGCGGCAGTGATTGAGGAGAGGCGGCTGCACGACGAGCTTCGCCAGCAGTATGAGAGCCTCCAGGCATCCTCGGTGCAGGACCGTGAGAGTCTCAAGGAGAAAGCCAAGGAACAGATGCGCAAGCTGCTGGACGCGGCGCAGGATGATGCAAAGGAACGCGTGCGCGAGGCTCTGGTAGCGGCGCAGGCTGCCCAGGAGGAGGCGCTGGCGGCGGCCAAGGTGGCGGCGCTATCGGAGCAGCAGACGGCGCTGGCGGCGGCTAGCGAGGCAGCCAAGCGAGCGCATGACGAGGCACTCGCACTTGCCAATGAAGCAGCCAGGTCCGCACTGGAGGCCGCGGTGGCGGCGGCCCGTGAAGCAGCCAAGCTGGCGCACGATGAGGCGCTTGCGGCGGCGAATGAGGCAGCCAAGCTAGCCAAGGAGGAAGCGGTAGCGGCCGCCCGTGAAGAAGCCAAGTTGGCGCACGATGAGGCGCTTGCGGCGGCGAACGAGGCAGCCAGGCTAGCCAAGGAGGAAGCGGTAGCGGCGGCCAACGAGGCGGCCAGGTCAGCACAGGAGGCAGCTGTGGCGGTGGCCGTCTCCGAGGCTCAGCTGGCGGCGGTTCAGGAGCTTGAGGCATCCATGCAAGCATTCCGGTCGCGGCTTGAGGCGGAGCACGCAGTGGCGCTGGCGGCCGCTGAGCGAGTTGGTGAGAGCGCCGATCTGAATGCGTTGCAGGCGGTGCGTGAGGCGGCGACGGCCGAGCTGAATGCGGCACGAGCCGATGCTGAGCGGCAGTTCGACGAGTTGGTTGCTGCGTTGGCGGCGGCCAAGACGGAGGCTGCTGATGAGCTGGTTGCTGCGGTGGGTGCGGCCAAGGCGGAGTCTGCTGATGAGCTGGTTGCTGCGTTGGCGGCGGCCAAGGCGGAGGCAGCTGATGAGCTGGTTGCTGCTTTGGGTGCGGCCAAGGCGGAGGCTGCTGACGAGCTGGTTGCTGCGGTGGGTGCGGCCAAGGCTGAGGCTGCGGACGAGCTGGGCGATGCCATGGCGGCGGCGCGTATGCTGAGGGCAGAGGCTCAAAGTGCACGGGCAGAGTCGAGGGCCGCTCGTGCTGAGCTAGAAGAGGCGCGTGCAGCTGTCCAGGCGGCGCTGGCGGCTGAGGCTGAGGCGCGTGCGGCTGCGGCCGCTGCAGCAGCGGCATTGTCTGAGGCACGCGCAGCCGCGACTGCGGCGTATGCAGAGGCGGCGTGGCAGCGGGTCGAACGTGACGCGGCACTCGCGGCGGCGGAAGAAGCACTTGGTGGTAACGTAGTGAAGTCTGCCGAGATTATCGAAGCGCTCTCAGTGAAGCAGGTGGAGAAGGTGGTGGCGGAGGTGATCAAAGAGGTGGAGGTGATCAAGGAGATCGAGGTCATCAAGGAGGTGATCAAGGAGATCGAGGTCATCAAGGAGGTCGAGGTCATCAAGGAGGTGATCAAGGAGATCGAGGTGATCAAGGAGGTCGAGGTCATCAAGGAGGTGCCCTTCGAGGTCATTAAGGAGATCGAGGTCATCAAGGAGGTCATCAAGGAGATCATTAAGGAGGTGCCCATTGAGGTGCCGGACGAGGCAGCGAGGGCGGAGGCGCTGGAGGCAAGGAGGGAGGCGGCGGCCGCGCGCGCAGAGGCTCAATCCGCCCGCACGGAGGCGGCCGAGGCAGCCATAGCGGCGGCTCAGGATAAGGCGGCGGCGCTGCAGGCGCTGGCGCTCGAAAAGGTGGCGGCGCTGGAGGCGGCGGCTCAGGAGAAGGCGGCGGAGGGCTCGGACACAGCAACACGGGCGGATGATCGAGAAGCACGCGTGCGCGCCGTGGCGTTGGCTGCTAGGGCAGAGGCGGACGATGCAAGGGCAGCTGTGGAAGCCGCGCAGTTGGCCGTTAAGGCTGCACAACGAGCAGAGGCTGAGGCGCGCGCCGCCGCGGTTGCGGCGTACGCAGAGGCAGCGGCAGCCCGTAAGGAGGCGGTGAGGGAGGTCGAGGTGATCAAGGAGGTGATCAAGGAAATCGAGATCATCAAGGAGGTCATCAAGGAGGTGGAGGTGATCAGGGAGGTGGAGGTGATCAGGGAGGTCATCAAGGAGGTGCCCATCGAGGTATTGGGCGAGGCAGCCTGGGAGGCGGCGGCGGAAGCAAGGGCGGAGGCGGCGGGCGCGCGTGCAGAAGCGAAGACCTGCTGCGCAGAGGCGGACGAAGCGTGGGCAGCCGTTGAGGCGGCCAGGGCGGCTGAGACCGAAGCGCGTACAGCTGCGGACACAGCTCGCGCGGAGGCCGCGGCGGTACGTCGCAAGCTCGCCGAGCGAGATGCAGCGCTTGCGGCGGCCGAGGAAGCTCTGATAGCCCTCCTGCCGGCAGAGGTGGTGCAGGCTATGCTCTCTCCGACGGGTCGTCATCTATTGGCGGGGGGCGACTCGGTGGACCCGGCGCGCCGCTCCTCCCTGTCGGTGGCTCAGCCGCCTCCCGGGGTGGCCGAGCAAGTGGAGATGCTCTTCGCGATGCATACGCCTCGGAAGGCGGGCGCGGCCCCTGCGGAGGCGGCTACACCAGCCTGGCTCCTGCAGGCCGCTGCAGCCATGGCGCCGCCGACCGCGGGTCCATCCGCGCCATCGACAGCAGTGCCAGCCGCACCGTCAACCGCGCCGCGTACCATGGCGCTCGCGACGCCGCTGCGGCCGGCGTGGTCGGCATCAGCGGCGCTCTACGATGCTTCAGCGTCGACGGCGAGCAGCTTCGTCGCGGGGAGTAGCAGCAAGCCAATGGCGGAGATGTTGGTGGAGACGCTGATCGAGGGCGCCAAGGAGGACTCCGTCATGACGAACCCGACGCTCGCCATCAACAGCGTCCTCGACTACGTCTCCGCGTACACTTCTGAGTGGGTCGACGTACTCGGATTGGGCTCGTCATCAACAGCGCCGCCCACGACAGCGCCACCCACGACAGCGCCGCCCACGACAGCGCGTAACGACGTACTCGGATTGGGCTCGTCATCAACAGCGCCGCCCACGACAGCGCCGCCCACGACAGCGCCGCCAGCACCGTCGCAGCCCGCACCACCGGCGGCCGCACCACCGGCGGCCGCACCGCCGTCGCCCCTCATCGCCCCTTGGGCGCCCGCACCACCGGGCAGCCTCCTCTACACGGCGGCAGCACCCTCGGCGGCAGCACCCCGAGCGGCCGCCACCCCAAGTGCGTACGCTCGGTTGCTTGAAGTACAGCGGCGAGACGAGTCCCAAAAGGTGCGCACTCCATCGAGCACTCCACACGCGAGTGCTTAGACTGTGTAATGACTAGCGTAGCTGGGAGTATTTCCCGTACGTGCAGCAGCTGAAGGTAGCTCGTGAGTGCGAACGAAAGGTCGTTAGGAGAGCAGTTAGTACTTAGAGCTTGCTCGTGAGACGCGTGTGCGCGGTACCGGGAGGCAGCACACAGCACTAAAACGGTACGTCGGTACACCACTTTTCACACTGTGTCAGTGTGAACGTGAACACGCGTCGATGGGGACTTCAGCGCTCCGTCTCTACTGCCGCATCGCGGCGGCCAATTTAGAGCACCGCTTGCCAGCCCTGGCGCGCAGACGAAAATTCGCCTTGACAACCAAGATTGGCGTGGATATGCATTGGAGCGAGTTCGGCTCGTCCTCGCAAGATCAGCTCCAACACTCAGTCGTGCGCAGCTTGCTCCACCAGCATGGGCAGGTGCCTCTGCTGGTGCGAGTCTCGACGAAAAGCTGCAGTTCCTCGGACCCCACAGCGCACGTGGACGGGCTGCGGTCCCAGCTCGGGCGAATCTCGGAGGAGTTTGGTGATCTTTTGGCGCGTGTGGTCGTCGATGTGCGCTGCAATAGTTGGAAAGTCGATGAGTGCATTACGTACGTCACCGGCGCAACGCGATGCGCTGAGGAGTTCAGGGCGGTGCACCCACACGTGGGCGTCTCCGTGCTCTCGGCGCAGCGCACGCACTGGGGCACGGGCGCCGCTCTCGACTACGTGCTCAAAGCGCTGCCAGCCCCAGTAGCTGCCGCGCTCCACATTTCGCTCGACCCGGCGCCTTGGATCGGCGGGCCGACGGCTCAGCAGCAGGACAGCGGCTACGATTACTTACCGCACGTGGACCATTTGGACCTCGACGCGGGCTGGACGAGCTGGCCGCCCTCGTACTGGTCGACGATCCACGCCGCGCTCCGGCACCGCGCGCAGCACGGCGCCCAGCACGGCGCCCAGCACGGCGCATGTGTTTCTCTGCCCGCTTCGTTGCTCCTCGACGGTGGTACGGACGGCATGAGCTTCTTACAGAAGCTGCGCCGTGCCCATGCCGCGGCCACGGCGGGTGAAGCCATCTTTGAGCCCGATGGCGAGCAGCTGACAGTGGCCGCCGCCTCGGAGCCACCGAGCACGCCGACCAAAGGAGATATCGTCCGAGATATCGTCCGAGATACCGACTCGGAGCCACCGAGCACGCCCGCCAAAGGAGATATCGTCCGAGATACGGTCCGAGATACGGTCCGAGATACGGTCCGAGAGCTGCCTCAGCCCGCGGCCGCGCCCTCCGTGTCGCCTTTGCCAGCCTTCCGCGTCGTCGATCATCGCCGCCGGAGCAGCGCAACGCCGCCCACACCGCCGCCGATGGACGCCGTCGAGCGGCATACAACTTCGGACGTTACAACTTCGGACGTTACAACTTCGGACTTTACAACTTCGGACGTCGGCGCCGAAGCCGACCGGCTCATTCAGATCCGCATGCAAGCGCTCGAGACGGCGGAGGCGGAGATCGCACGAGATCGAGCGGAGCTCGCGCTGCTGCGGCGGCTGCGGGAAGAGAACCGGCAGCTCATTTCACACTCACAGCAGCTCATCCGCCGCGTGGCCGCGCTCAGTGCGCGGGCGGTGGAGGCTGAGGCTGAGGCGGAGGCCGCTAAAGCGCCCAACTCAGCGCCTACCATCAAGGAGCAGCGCGCTGCGGCGGCGGTGGGGGCGGAGGCCGAGGCGCGCGCGAGCACGCAGGCGTCGGGCGCTGCGCCGGGCGCTACTGGCCTTGCCCTCGGCCACCTCGAGGACGTGATATTCGCGCCTTTCAAAGGTTGAACCCTTGGCCTTGCCACGGGTGAGTTGTCACGCTGCGGCGTTGGGGTTTGATTTAGTTACTACGTACTGTATGTAAACTTGGTCGCGTAGGTCAGCGCGTGCGGGCGGCATACAAACCGTTACAGGGTGCCACCTGGACCGCGACGAAACTGACTGCGGACCTTCACAGCCGCGTAACTTTGGGAGGATTTGGGGAGTCGCGAACATCAAGGTCGGCGACGAGGGCTCCACAAACGCACCTGCCGCCCAATGGACCCCAAGGAGGGCGACTACGTGCGCTTCAAGCATGAGAGAGTCGAAACTACCGGCACCGTCATCAAGCGCTCCGGGATGCGCATTCGTGTGCAGCCCAAGGACGGCGGAGCGACTCTTTGGAAGGAGTTGAGTGAGCTTCTGCCGCTTGCTTCTGCTGTCGACGAGGCATCCGAGGTGGCAGAACTGCATCGGCTGTTTTCATCGGGGCCACCGAGCAGCACACGCGCGATTGCGTTGAGCGCCCGCGGTGTGCAGGCGGCAGCGAAACAAACGGTCTCCGAAAGGCCCAATAAAATTGGGATGCCAACGCCCGTGCCCAAGCCTGCTGTGCGGCCCAATGCCTTCCACAACGAGGACGACACCAAGCTCGACGACATCGACGACGACCTCGACAATGCTGTGCGGTCCACCGTGGCCATCGGCGCTCCGTCCGAGATGCTGCGCGTCCGAGGGCCCGGCTGCGCACAAGCCGAGCCATTCATTCAGGACCTGGACGGCCCTCCGAGATCGCCATCTCTCGCTGTGGAGCAAAGCCCTGAGGCAACACCCGAAGACAAGAAGGTCGCCGAATCAGTTGGCGCTCCGTCCGAGATGATTCGCGCCCTCTCGGGGCTCGACGACCGGCTCGCCGACGCGCTCCGCACCGGCGACATCAAGCTGCTGCGTGTCTCGTGGCTGCGAAAGCTGCGGCGGCTGCTGCGGCAGCCGGACTGGAGGTCGCTGAAGCGGCGGCAGGAGCTCGAGGATCTGAGGGCTGAATCGCCCTTTCTCTCGGCGGAGGAGGCCGTTGCGCTGCTCCGGCGCGGCACCCGCGGCGTGGGCGCGCTCACCCACGGCTGGCTGTCGCCCGGCGAGTGCGACCCGGACGGCGCGCGCCTGGACGTGATGCTCGCCGCCCTCGACGAGCACCCGCACATTGAGGGTGTCTTCTGGGACTATGCCTCGCTCTTCCAGAACCTGCCCGACCGCGAGCGCACGCCCGACGAGACCGCCGCCTTCAAGCGCGCGATCAAGGTCATGGCCGACGTGTACGCCTCCGCCGTTGGCACCACCGTGCTGCAGTCGCGCGAGATCCCGCCCCGGCCGGAGGCGTTCAATGGTGCGTTGTGCCTCTTCGGGCTGAAGGCCACGGCGGGCGAGGCTGCCGTCCGCGAGACGCTCGGCTGCTTTGGCGCCATCGTGGCGTTGGAGCTCAAGCGCAAACCGCCCGTCGTGCGCTTCGCATCGCACGAGATGGCGCTCGCCGCCAAGCGCGCGGGGCCGTGGGCCGAGCTGTGCGACGGCGTCGACACGTTGTACAACGAGCGTCCGTACGATGAGCGCGGCTGGTGCGTCTTTGAGAACGCCGTGAGCTACGAGCTGCTCGCGCGGCTGCGCACGATGCCGCGCGTGCGGGAGGCGCTCGACGCGCTTCCGTCCAAGGTGCTCGTGCTGCGCAGCGGCCAGCCTACCGAGCCGGGCGTCGCGCCCACCGGCCAGCTCGAGACGCGCGTCGCCGAGGTGGTTGCCAGCATCGAGCGCGCCACCTTCACCGGCAAGGGCGACAAGGACACCGTGCCCGCCCTCTACCGCGAGTACGTCGTGCGCATCGTTAGCGTGGTGCAATCCGTGTTTGCACTCGTGTCCGGTGGCGCGATGGTCGCGCCGGCGAAGCTGCCGCCGCTGCCGCAGGTCGAAGCGCCCGCCGCGTCGGCGCTGCGCCTCGCCGAGGGACAGCCGCTGCTGCTGCTCTCTTGGCAAGGCTCCGGCGCGGGCGGCGGGCCGCGCTTTGGCGTCGTCGATGCGACCGGGGGGCGTGTCGCCGCCGCCGTCACGGGCGGCAAGGACGCCGAGCTGTCCTACGACCGATGCAGCCAGGCGGTGCTGCCGTGGCGGCCGCCCGCTGCCGGCTGGGACGCCGCGTTCCTCGGCGATGCGCGTGCGCTTCGCGACCTCGCTGAGCCCGCACGCCGCCTGGCGGACGATGCTCGGCGGATGGAGTCGGAGTCGGCTCTGCGCGCCGTCGGCGAGCGGGCGTGCGCGATCGCCGACGGCGCGGCGCGGTGCCAAACGATCGCGCTCGCGGCGCGCGAGGCGGGCGCCGCCGTGCAGTCGTGCGTGGACGCGGCGGCGGCTCTCTTCAGCCAGGGCGATCCCAAGCAGCTCCAAGCCGCGCTCGACAAGGTGCGTGCGGCGATCGAGAGGCTGCAGCCCTCTGCGCTCGAGGCCGCGCTCACTGCGGCGCTGCTCTCCAGCGGCGCCAGCGGCGCCCGGTGCTATGCCGCGGGCCAGCCGCTCACCGTGCGTACGGCCGGCGGCTGGCGCGACGCCGACGTGGCAACGGCGGGCGCCGACGGCCTCTGCCACCGCCTCAAATTTGAGGGCCCAAGTCGCGAGCCTCCAGCCACGCTCATGCTGCACCCGTGGAACCACGCGCCGCGCGAGCTGCCGCACGCCGCCTTCGAGGCGATGCGCGCGTGGTGGGCGCCCTGGCTCGGGGTGCAGCACGCGCACATTGCCGACGCGCTCACGGGCAAGCGGCTCGACGCGCTGCAGCAGTGCGTCGCCATGAGCGTGACGGGACCCGAAGACGTTGTGGCTCCGCCCGTAGAGTTCGTCCTCACGGCTCCACCCGGAAAGATTGGAATCGGGTTTGAAGGCAACGGCGAGTTACCGCCCACGGTGAACAAGGTGTTGTCGACGTCTCCGTTTGTGGATCAGATACAAGTGGGCTGGGCGCTGGTGAAGCTCGACGGAGCCGACGTCACGAAGCATCAGGCGCAGCAAGTGATCAATCTTTTGAACCTCAAACTTTCGCAGGTGCGCGTCCTTAGCTTTGATATGCGCGGCCCATGGCGCGGAGAGACTCCACCAGCGCCTCGAGAACCACGGCCGCCGCTCGTGAAATTCGAGGGAGCCGATTACTTCGGGGCGAGCACTGAGCCTGGAAAGTGGCTGCGTCTGGGTGCGGCAGAGACGCAGGTGTCTGCCATCCGCGACGCGAACAGCCTGACCGCATGGCTGCTTGCGCAGCACGGCACGCGGCTCGAGGGCGGCCCAATGGAGGGTCCACGCGCGGTGCTGCTCACCGCAGGCCCCGCGAGCGGCAAGACGACGCTGCTGTCGCAGGTGGTGACGCTCGCGCTCCAAGACGAGCGCACGGAGCTCGTACCCATCCTGGTCAAGGTGCAGGTCTTGCAGCAGCGGCTGCTCGAGGCGCCCGACGCTTTCGCCGTCGCGTGGAACTACATCGACGCCTTCCTGCGCCTCGAGCACGAGGCGAGCTGCCCTGCGCTCTACCGCATGCTGCGCCAGGCGATGATGGCGCGGCGCGCGCTGCTCCTCCTCGACGGCCTCGATGAGGCCGGCGCGAAGCGCGACGACATTGAGCGCCATGTGGTCGAGGTGCTCGCGCCGCAGGGCCACGTGCTGCTCTGCACCTCGCGGCCAGCGGGCGTGGTCGAGGCGCGCTTTGCCGCCTTTCGCCGGCTCGCGCTCGCGCCGCTCTCGGACGCGCAGCAAGAGCGCGCGCTCGAGCAGCGGCTCGGCGCTCAGCGCGCGGCCGCGCTGCTGACATACGTGCGCGACGTGATGCCGCGCGACGACATGGGCTGACATACGTGCGCGACGTGATGCCGCGCGACGACATGGGCCAGAAGGTGACGAGCAACCCGCTGATGCTCTCGATGGTCGCCTCCGTGTACGAGCTGCGGCAGGGCGTGGGCATGCCCGCGACGGTAGCCGAGCTGTACGCGACCGCGTCGGACGCGATGCTCGCGCGCGGAGGCGTCGTGACGCCTGAGCTCAAGCGGCTGCTGCAGCGCATCTTTTTCGAGGCGCACGTCGCGCAGCGCCGCCTCATTGAGGACCGGCAGCTCGACGAGGCGGCGCTCGGCCTGGAGGCGCCCGAGGCGCTGGCAAAGATCCGGGCCGAGGCGGCGGCGATGCCCTTCGAGCCCTTTGGCGGCCGCGCCGAGATGGGTCACTATGTCGAGGTGACGAAAAAGGGCGAGGACAAGGGCAGGCGCGGCGTGATCACGGCCGACGACAAGTCTAGCAGACCGTCATACAAGGTCACCTTTGCCGACGGCACGGTGAGCGGCTGGCTTGCGTTCAACAGGCTGTGCTCCTCGGGCCTCGTGGGCGAGACGGCCGTGCTCCAGCGCGCGATGGCGGCGAGGGCGCCCGCCGTGCGCGCGGCGTGCGAGGCGCGCCTGTCGGTGGCGCTGCGCGAGGCGCTGCGCACGGTGCGTGAGCACGTGCTCGTCGACGCGCTGCCGCTGCTCAGCCTGTGGCAGTCCGGGCCGCTGCAGCTGCAGTCCTCGCACCTCTCCTTCCAGGAGTACTTTGCTGCGGTCGCGCTCTGCGACGAGGGCACCGAGCTCTCGGGCACGCTACCGTGGCAGTGGCCCGCGTGGTGGGCGAACGCGGTGAAGCTCGGTGCCGAGATGCAGGGCGACCGCTGGCTGCTGCGCGTGGCCGGGGTGACGGGCGACACGCTCGACCTCTCACAGAAGCTCGGCGGCGGCGACTGGCCGACGGTGCGGCGTGTCCTGGTGGCAGTGGTCGCCAATGCCGGCGAGCTGAGGACGCTCAACCTGAGCCAGAATGAGCTCGATGCAGAGGATGCTCGAGCGCTTGCCCCTGCTTTGACGAAGACCACACTTGCGCGCGTCGACATGCGCGGAAACAAGATCGCGGGCAACGGCGCTGCGCAACTCTCAACTGCTGTCCTCGGCAACCTCAAGATCGAGATGTTCAACGAGATCCCGCTCAAGGAGATGCGCGCCGACTCGCTCAGGAGGCTGGACCTGAATGGGAAGCGCGTCGGAGTCGAGGGAGGCATGGTTGTGGCGGGTCTCATACCCGTCATGGGCGCACTGACATCCGTCAAGCTCAGGGGCAACAAGCTCGGGGACGAGGGCTGGGGAGCCATCTTTGCCGCCATCTGCGGCAACAAGGACAGCAAGATCATGTCTATGGACGCGTCCTGCGAGAACATCAGCCCTGCTGGTGTCAAGCTGATCGCCGAGGCGCTCCGCACGAGCGTCACAGGCGCATTGACGTCCGTCGAGCTCAGTGGCAACAAGCTCGGGGGCGAGGGCTGGGGTGCCATCTTCGCCGCCATCTGCGGCAACAAGGACAGCAAGATCATGTCTGTGGATGCGTCCGGTGAGAACATCGGCCCGGCTGGTGTTAAGCTGATCGCCGAGGCGCTCCGCACGAGCGTCACAGGCGGGCTGATGAGCCTCAACCTCTCCCGAAACCAGCTGTGCGGCCTCGATGATCTCAGAAGAGGAACTTTCACTGCAGAGGGCATCACAGAATTTGCCGACGCTCTGCGTGTCAACGGCGCGCTGACGGAGGTACGCTGAGCTCCTCAGCCCAGATGTGCTCCCTCTTGCACTGACTTCTGGAGGTCCCTCATGCATAGGTGAACTTGGATGGGTTTGCTCTCCCTGTCAAGAAGCTCAAGGGCACCGACCCCGTCGAGACGCTCGACCTCTCGGGCAAGAATCTTCGCGTTGCTTCTTTGGTTCTGATTGCCTCCTTGATCAGCGTCAATGGCGGGCTGATGAAGCTGTTGCTCGCCAAAAACAAGTTGGGGGAGGAAGGCACAAAGTTCCTCTGTGATGCTCTCGTCGGCAACAACACTCTCAAGGAGCTTGACTTGAGCGGAGACACCTCGTTACGTGACACTGTCTCCAACATTGGTGGGACAGCAGGCGCCAAGCATGTGGCCAATATGCTTTTGGTCAACGGCGCGCTGACGAGCATCGACCTCCGCGGAAACAAGCTATGCGGAATCTGGACTGACAGGTGCAGTAGCCAACAAGGCACCTACACCGCAGAGGGCATCATTGCAATCGCCGATGCCCTGCGCGTTAATGGCGCGCTGACGAAAATAGAGTAAGTTTGTCGCCCCAAATCCAAACTTGATTCGTAACCGCCACTTGCCTTGCTGATGATGGCCAGTGCATGCTTTTGTTTCTTGCGCAGTCTAAGCCGGAACCTTATTGGCTCAGAGGGGGCAGCAGCTCTAGCTCCAGCACTCACCGCTAACGGCGCGCTGACCAAAATATGGTACGTTTCGCCTCGAACTTAAATCGAATTTAGGCCTCTCTGACCCCACTGCTCTTTGCAACCCGATAATACACCCTCTGTGTGTGCGCAGCCTTGCGGACAATGGCCTCGATGAGCAAGCCAAGAAAGCCCTCCGAAACGCATGGCGAGGCGCTCCCTCCCACTTGAAGCTCTGAGAGGTGGTGCGCGCGCAATCCAAGCTGTTCCGTGCCCAACTACCAAACGACGAGCACGGAGCTCTTCAAACGGGCCGGCAAGCAGTTCAAGCGCAAGCACCCTGGCAAGCATGAGGAGCGTTTGGTGTGCCGCCTTGAGACAGTGACCACAGTTCCGCACGAGGACCTCATCCTGTGCGAGGCCGTGATCGTGTTCGAGGCATATGCGCCGCCTGCAAGTACCTGGCCTTTTCTTGGCCTGCTTGCGTGCCAGCCAGTGCGGGAGTGACACTCGTGACCGCGCCCACCTCGCGCATCGCGCATCATGCGCCCCGTGCTCGGCGACGCGTGCTGGGCTGCGGTTATGGCCCACGCCAACGCGTGGCTCCAGTGTGCAGTAAGCGGTTAAAAGCGGAGACTCGCCCGCGCGGCCCGGTCTATCGGCGATCTCGCGATGCGGCAACTGGCATGTGCGGTGTGTGCTGCGTGGAAAGTGTTAGTGAGAGGGGCCGGCGCGGAAGCGAGTGAGAGCACGCGCGTGAAGCGCGAGGCCGAGCAGCTTCCAATGAGATCGCTTGGCTTCAGATTCGTCAGTAGGGTGTGGTTTCAATTTGTGACCTCAATCGTCAATCCGCACGAGGTCCGCACGATTTCGAGGAGTCCGCAGATAGTCAGCGACTTTGGGCATTCAATTATGTCGAGCATTCACACTCAAAAGACCTCAACGTGGCGTCAGCCGAATGCCAAGGGCGCACGCCTTTGTCTCCGACACCTTCTGCCGCTCTCCAGCCACATCATCCTCTCCATGGCTCGAGCCACCCTCGCGCTGCGTCGTCGTGCCATTCGTCTGTTTCGAGGCCGAGCAAATCATATTGCGTGGCAAGCATGCCGCTGCGGCGCTCCCACGCCTCCTTGGACTGCTCAACGGCACTCGCGACCCGTCAGACGTCTTTTCCAAGCTGCGGCCGCTCGCTCGGCCGACGGTGCTCGTCGACCCGCCGATCGGTCAACCGTACGAGTACCTGCCGCTTGCAACCGGCGCGAAGAAAGTGTCGACGAAGAAGCTGCGCAGCCTCTACATGCGGAGGCACACGCCGAGCGCGGCACTCACGTACTCTGACGAGCCGGCCGTCGCCTTTTTCACGTCGTGGTCCAATTCGTTCACCGAGATCTTCTCCCGTGCGGTCATGCGCCTGTACGAGCTCTGGTGCGCACTCCTCGCCACTGGCGAGCGGCGCGAGCGGCTGCACCTGCTACCGGCCATGTGGGGTTCCATGTGGGGTCCAGACTATGCCAAATTTTGGCTCCTCCCGTTCTCGAGCGTACCGGTGGAGGTCATGGCGTCGACGCCGCCGCGTGAGCTCGTCAAGCTCATATGGCGCGCACAGGCGAGCCCAGAGCAGATCGCACGCTATGCGAACCAGTCGGCGGCGGTGCTCGCGGCGCGCACCGGCCCACGATGCTATAAGAGAGCCTTCGTGTGCGATTTCACCGGGATGCCATGGGGCAATACCCTCCGCCCGTGGTCGACCGTGCAGATGATCGCCGCGCACCACGGCGGCGCTCTGCAGGCCTCGCAGACGCGTCGTGTGGGCGTGTCGCGTATGCGGGCGTGCTCGGCCAAGGGATCGGGACGTGGAGCCGCCATTGGGCGTGGAGCCGCCAAGGGATCTGAGCCGGAAGGCATCGGCAGACCCTGGGCAGCGGCAGCATCGGCGGCGGTGGAGGCGGCGACGGAGAGCGTCGTGGCGAGCCCGGACAGCGCGGATGGGCGCCGGCTCGCTGCCGATCAGGCGAGAGAGCGTCGTGGTGAGCACGTGCATGCTAGGGGAGCGCACGGTTCGCGTCGTGGTGGGCGCCGGCTCGCTGCCGATCAGGCGGTCGTCGAGGCGCCGCCACGTCGAAGCAGTGCTCACAACGGCGCGCCGGGCGGCGAGCCTGGCGGCGCGACACGCGGCGACGGCGGCGGCGATGGCGGCGGCGGCGGCGATGGCGGCGGCGGCGGCGGCGGCGATGGCGGCGGCCGTTTCGTCACCCGAGGTGGTAGGTCCGCAGAGGACCGCGCCGTAGCACGCCTTCAGAAGCAGGTCGCGCGGGATCTGGCGGCGGCACGCACGCACAGCGCTCAGCACGGCGCCGCCGCCAGCGGCGACGGTGAGGAGGCGGCGCTCGTTCCGTCGTTCAAGGCAGGAGGCGCCAAGGGCGGAATCGGTGGGGGCACTAGCTTTGGTGGCGGTGGCAGTGGCTGTGCGCTCAACATTGTGTTTGCGGACCGCAAGGGACGGCGCAAGATCGCCAACATCCTCGATCTCGTGGCGCGCTGCAGTCGGTGGCAGCCGCCGCCGCCACACGGGCGCTTGACCATCAATTGCACCGCACACGACTTCGGTGTGGGGTTGATCAAGTCACTCCCCACTCTCTGGCGTGCGGACGTGCTGGTGGTGTCACACGGCGCGGACATCATCAACGGCTTTGGCATGCACGCAGGCGCTTCGGTGCTTGAGCTGATGCCGCCGCAACAGTTCCAATACGGCTGCCCGTGCGACATGTACCGCCGCATGTACTCGTATGAAGGGCCGACTGTGCTTCACTACCAACTCGTCACCTCCAACGGCTCGCGGGCCGTCTCGACCGACGCGAGGAAGAAGGGCACGTACAACTCGGATCTCTTCCTGCCGTGGGGTGCGCTCGATACGGCGTTGCGCCACGTCCTCACCGTCGGCGGACGGCGCGCCAGCTACAAGTTCAAGCGCTTCCAGTACTGACAAGTGCCACTACCAGGGTTCTCCGTTCCGCAGAGCTCTCCCAGATGTACGGTGTAATTTGATCCAAAGGGGAGTTTGGAGGGCTAATTTCTGGATTCACACAAATAGTTTATCGTGCACGTGCTTTCGTGGCATGTTTCGTGGGGGTCTCGAGAAATTAATCAATTTCTTAAGTTAGAAAGATAAGTGAGCCGAATCGTCGTCACTCGGACGCGCTATACGATTGCCACTCACTTACAAGTAGGCATTAAGTGGACGATCGGCAGGCAGGCAGCGACGCAGGCACCAGGGGTGGACCAGGCAGCGAGGGCCGAGGCAGGCCTGCGTCGAGATACATTTTATTATAAATTATTTATGCAATTAAGGTGGGCAAGGCCGGTTCAACGAGAAAAACTACTGTACCGGTACCGGAATCTCGCGTGTGTCCCGGCTCCCCCCGGTGTCTTTTTACCGGAATCCTGTCGCGCGCCGGCGCGAACCCCCACGCGTGGGAAAAACGGAAGAGAGGCCGCTGTTTCACAGCCAATGTTTAGAATTCGACACCCAAGACACCGGTTTCACAGCAGCAGCAGAGAGGCCGCACACCATGCTAGGGCTTCGTCGTCGCATGTCCGAACGAGATCCCGGCAGCTGTCGAGAAATGAGCAGCGACGATGAGGATACTTTGTACGCGCGTGAGCAGGAAATTCTCCGTGAACAGGCTGAACACAGTCCGAATCTGTCGCAGCAGGCCCGAAGGGTTCGCCACCGTGTCGAGACTTTGCAGCATTCTCGATCTGGTGTTATGCAGCCACCAGAGGCAACTCCATCGCTTTTTGCAGCACCGCCTCGCCCTGAACAGAACGAGGAGCCGCCACCACCGCCGTTAGCGCTGGACCCATCGCAGCAGCGTGCGTTCGACATGGCCCTTAAGGGTACGAGCATATTTCTCACGGGTGGCCCAGGCACCGGCAAGAGCTTCACTACCAAGCGCATCATAGAAGCTCTGCGCAAGAAGCACTTCGAAGAGGCTGTCGAGCAGCTGCTCCGATCTGGTGTCTTCGTCGACCGAGCCAGCGCTGAAGTGGAGCAGGCTCAGCATGAAACTGTGATGGTGACGGCGCCGACAGGCGTCGCTGCGATTCTTGTCAAAGGGCAGACGCTCTTCACGAAGCCGGGGCCGGGGAGGCCCTTGCCGACGACAGAGATGTTCGGTTTCATGTGGGGCAATAAGGACACGTGGCGCAAGGTTCGCACCCTCGTGATCGACGAGATCTCAATGGTCGATGGAGAGTTCCTCGACTGGTGCGTGAAGAGCACTGATGAGCACTGATGAGCACTGATGAGCACTGATGAGCACTGATGAGCACTAAACTGGCACGTGGCAGGTACTACGGCACCCTGCAGGACATCCTGGCCTCGATGTCTCATCACATCCAGCTCATCCTCGTGGGGGACTTCTACCAGTTGCCGCCCGTTGGCGGCGAGGCTGCCACTCGGAGCATCAATCAGGTGCCCGACCCGGACGCCATCGACGCGGGCGGCGTGGCATACACGACATTCCTGCAGCAGTGCCTCGACCAGGCGAAGCTGCACAGGCAGAATCCGAACGTGCCGTTTGGGTTCAAGGAAACGAAGGGCAAGCTCGCATTCCAGACCGCGTGCTGGCGGCATGCGCAGCTGGTGCCCTGTGTGCTGTCGCGCATCTTTCGCACATCGGACAACGTTCTGCTTGAGGGTATGTGTGCGATGCGCCAGGGCAAGCAGACGGGCGCAGAGATCCAGGCGCTGGTGGCGGCCACAGCGCGCACTCTGCATCCACGCAACGGCGTCGTACCCACGACACTTATGGCGACGAAGTGCGATGTCAAGATGATGAACCTGAGTGAGCTCCAGAAGCTTGACCCGAGCCTTTCCCAAACGTACTACGCCGTCGACAAGGTCCTCAACGACGCCGAGGCCACCAAGGGCTGGGAGGAGAGCGCGAGGAAGGAGCTGTGGAACGATCCCATGTTCGTCAAGGAAGACGACTGCCCCGCTCTCAAGGAGCTCGAGCTGCGGCTCGGCACGCAGGTGATGCTCCTCAAGAATGAAATACTCAGCGATGAGGATAAGGCCCGCGTGCCTGCGGCTGAGCGTCTGGTCAATGGCAGCCGCGGCGTCGTCATCGGCTTCTCACCAGCACCGCCAGACTACTACAAGGATGAGTGCGCAGGGCCCAGGCGTGACGATTTTGAGACAGCACAGCGTTTGAGACGGCACAGAGAGCCTGGCCATCAAGCGGCGGAGGCCAATGCAGTGGCGGATGGCCATCAAGCGGCGGATGGCAATCAAGCGGCGGAGGACGACGATCAGCGCGTCGTGCTGTACCCACTCGTAAAGTTCTTGAACGGCCGCGAGAAGGTGATCACGGCGGACGACTTTGAGAAACGCATCTACGTCCTCGGCACGTGCATGCGGGTGCAGATACCGCTTGTGATGGCGTGGGCGATCACAATCCATAAGTCCCAAGGCGCCTCGCTCGACTACGTGGTGGCGGACTTGGGCAGGTGCTTTGCCGAGGGCCACGCGTACGTCGCCGTCTCTCGAGCGACAAATATCGAAGGACTGCAGATTCGCAACTATGCGCCATCGAAGGTGAAGATCAGCGAGCTCGTCGTCGCATTCTACAGGCATCTCGAGGCGGGCACGCTGGACGAGTTTCTGAACGGCGTGCCCATGTGGTGGGCATCCGTGGTGCAGCACCCGCAGCGGATCGCCCCCATCCGCTGCGCTGACGGCAGCACACTGGCGACGTGGAAGGACCTTTACATGGCCCATCATTCCTTTGCCAGCTTTGACGCACAATTCCCACAGGGCCAGGCGCTCCCCAGCATGGACGAGTGGGAGCGCCGGTATGGTGGGGACAGCCGGCGGCGGAAATGCGTGTGCTACAATTGCAAGGAGACGGGCCACTGGGCAAGAAACTGCCCTCGAACGAATTTCAGTGGCTCACCCTTCGCGCCGGCCGCTCCGGAGTTGCCACTTGCTTCCAAGGCTGCAGCCCTGTGTGAACGGCTTGGGCTTCGGGCAGACCTCCCCATCCCTGCAGTTGCCGCACAGGCAGGCGAACTGCTTGGACTCGCCGATGAAGGCCACGGGCTGATTGCTTTCCTCGACGTCTGCTACCGGGCGGTGTTTGGGCGGTGTTTGGCCCGCAGTGTGGCGTAGGTTCGCAGTGTGTGCGCAAGTTGCGCACGGCACGCAAAGCTGTCGGAGCGTGGATGATCTCTTACATCATCATGCGCGACGCACTTAGGGTGACGTGACGTGCGGTGACGTCTGGACACTGGACGTCGAGCCGTTGCGCCTGTATTGCGCCTGGGCCGCCCTTGTGCCTTGACAGTTGTTCGCCTCTGAAGACAACCAATTTAGCGCTATATTGTTTGGTAGCCCTAATGACTGATATCGGACCCGGAATCGTATGTATATCGCGCTACGGAACCGCCACCAGCACCACTGGCACTGCCGTGTGGCTGGGAACGCACGGAAGCGGGCACAGTCCACACGCGCCGCGGCGCATGAGCCATGACCAGAGCGCAAACGAGAGGCGTCTCTGATGTCTGAAACTCAAACTGAATCCGGCATAGCCATAGGTTCTTCGGATCTTCGCCTCCACCCTTCTTTCCTGAGGCGGGTTTTCCGCCGGGCCAATCTTGAACATACTGCGGACCCATTTTACTTACATTTTACTGGTTCAAGATACTTGTCCAACGGAGAGGCCTATTCACAGACATACACACCCGTCATGTCTTTGTCTATTAGGCGTACACACGAAGACTCAGATTTAGTAAATGAGGGGAAATCCGAATAAGTGGACGAACGGAGGCCGGATGCGCTCGGTACGGCGCGTTTCCTAATAGGGGGGAGGTATAGGAATGTGTCCATAGACCCATCGATGCGGCAATCGACTCGGGGCAGCGCCCTAGCGGCGCCCCGAGTTCATTGATGGCAAAAGCAATCTATGGACACATCGGCAAGGCCCTTTTCCACAGACTTGGCGCATCCATGGAGGCAGCGTGGGCGGCACGAAGCCGCCTGCGCGTCCGCCTCTCGCCAGCCAGCCAGTCTTCAGATTGAATGCGACGCTTAATCTGGACCGCTGCGTCCCAAAGAATTTCGTGGGGCTATAGCCCCGCACCCCCAAATTCGGCCTCCACGGCACGACTTTCAGACACATATTCGGATTTCCCCTCAAATGCATTTAGTAGGACATCGCAGCGCTTGTGGGCCTGCACGAAATGGAGGGGAGACAGGCGATGACGCTGTCAATGAAAAAAAGTAGAAAACAAAAACCATGAGTTACCGGTTATGAGCGCCTGGGTGGCAGCGGAGCACCAGGTCGTGTGGAACGAGCCCTGAGAGCATCGCTGCGATGACGGGGGTGCCAGCCAAGGCTGTTGAAAGCGTTAGGTCGAGGATTGGGGGCTATTTTTGGTTTGGAATAGACCACGTTCAATTTGTTGGTATTGTGGCCAAGTAGTCAGTCTCAGTGGATACTGTAGTGCAGGTCGCACAGAACATGCTGCACGCGATGCGATTTGAGTTTTGACGTCCTGATCTCCGATAGATCTCCTGAGTTCTTTATCCGTTTGACCTAGTTTGGTTGTTGGGTCCTCTAGGCCTACTGCTGTGAGAGTCAGAGTGCTTCATGCAAAATAGCAAAGCTACATGCCTGGCTCGAGCTCGACAGCACACTCGACAGTATATAAACTCGACAGCCTCGACAGAGGAACTCGACTTCTCAGACGATTGATCTGTTTAGAATGCCGCGGGAGCTTGCCATGGCGCGAGCCCCCTCGACAGAAACTCGACAGGAACTTGACAGCTACTCGACGCCCAGGCACATGGAGTCAGCCTCGACAGGCTCGACAGGAACTCACAGGAACTTGATAGGCTCGACAGGCAAGCAGGCAAGGCCTCGACAGCCCCACAGCCGCCTCGACAGCTTGACAGCTTGACAGCCAGGGGCCCAGGGCTCAAACCTCATTGTGAACGGCCAACGCTAAATCACCAGGCCTCGAGAAGATGCTCGCCTGCACAGAGTTTCGAATGGCCGCCAAGTGGCAAGTGCCACCCAAAGCACAAATATCAAATTCATGATGTATGATGTCGACGTGAGCACAGCAGGCGCAAGAAGCTGGGTGACCAGAAGCTGGGTGGCCAGGTTGTCCTCATACCGGCCGGCAAAACACAATCAGAATAGAGGCCAGGGCTAGGGCCACGGGGTCTGGGGTTGGTGTGACCCCTGGCGCTCGCCATCTCGGTGGCAGGGTCTGGGGTTGGTGTGACCCCTGGCGCTTGCCATAGTTGCCATCTCGGTGGCGGTCTCGTCATCGCAGTGCAGTGGCAAGATGGCGGTCTCGTCATCGCAGTGGAGTGGCAGGCGGGTCGAGTGCTCAGATGAGCTGATTGAGCTGCTGTGGAGGTGATGCTGAGGTAGTGGGCTGCAGAGGGGTGCCTCGCTCGGCTGCGTGGCACTGCAGTGATGGTCAGTGCACTGCAGTCAACACTGCAGTGTGATGGTCAGTGCAGTCATTGCACCAAAGATGCATCGTCTCGATGCTGTGCTGTGTTGGCGTCTGAGGCCGCCTTCATCCTCATACAATTCTGTTGCATGTTGGGGATGGACCACGACATGTCACCCAGTTCAAGCTGGCGGTCAAGCTGGCCAAGATCAAGAGGCTCAAGCTCATCTGAAGGATGTTCTTGGTCTGCGACTGGGTCTGGCAGCAGCATCCACGGTGATTCTGGCGGTGATTTGGGTAGCATGTTCCCTTGGTGCTCCTCTCGCCCAGCAAACGAATTCTTGTTGACTTGCTTCAGCTCTGACTTGACCTTCTTGTCCTCACGGCCAATGTCATCTACATCATCAGACATGGGGCCCTTGCTGAAGGGGCCCTTGCATGCATTCAGCATCACACACCCATGCCTGAGATCCTCATATGTGCGCTTGAGTGCATCATAATCTGCCTTGTGCGATCTCTTGAGTGCATCACACTCTGCCTTGAGTGCATCACGCTCCACCTGAAGGCACAGACAAAATAAGTGATGAGCAAGCTTTGTGCATTCATGCATGAGTGCATGTGTGTGCCCAATCTCCAGTGTCCCCATGCCCATTGTGTGGAGGATGACCATTTGTCTGTCTCTTGGACAAGGGAATGAGCGCTTGAATACAAAAGTCGTGCTCAAAGGTGAAAGGAGAAACGTCAATGAGCCATCGGTAGTCGTGGCTCCACGTGAAACGGCTGCATGGCTGCATGTGAAACGTGGGGACTGTACTCGTCAAGCCCCAAGTGCCGTGTCGAGTGCCAACGCCAACGCCGACCGTTTCGAGCCAGTGTTGAGAGCAGAGCATGGCGGCTGATTGTCGAGTGCCGTTTCGAGCCAGTATTGAGAGCAGAGCATGGTGTTGAGTGTCGAGTGCCGATCACAGTGTCGAGCCAGTCAAGGGAGCCAGTGTTGAGATCAGAGCATGGTGTCCAGCGCAGAGCACCCAGTTGAGTCGCTGAGCATGGTGTATTGGTGTTGAGCCCCAAGCGCCATGCCCTGTCATTTCGAGCCATGCTGTGTCATTTCGAGCCTCAAACACCATTTTGCCGTGTTGAGGCCATGTCGCCGCTCACGTCTCTTTCTCTGATCTCAGGACAGCTCAGAAGGTGCGGGAATGGGGGTATGTCGACGTGACGCCGTGGAGCATCGTTAGATGTCATGAGCTAGGCACGCTCGGTGCATGGTCGGCCTTGCAGCACGTAGGCGGGGTTCCTTTCAGCTGTGGTTGCATACTCAAAGCAACGCAAAACAGCCCAGCCCCTCCGTGCTTCGACCTTCGCACTGTTCGGTTGAAAGTGCGAAGGCGGGAGAAGGGGCACGGTGTAGAGCTCAGCTGATCGGGCCCAGCAGAGTACGTGAGCCAGATGCGCACCATCCTGGGCAAGTTCCTCGGTGCCCTCCCGGCACTTGTCGGTGCTCATGGGCTGCCAACGTTTGGCCAGTGGGCCTGTGGACCGATGCTCAGTTGGATCGTGCTGTGCGCTGGCCAGTGTGCCGTTCGTCAGTACGTAGCCAGGCTGATGCATCGCGACAAGGAGGAGAATTGGGCTGAGAGCAACCGGGGGCGGTGCATCCTCGGATCTGGATCACGGTGCATCCTCGGCTCGAGGGGATCTGGACCACGGGGCCGGCGCACAGCCGCCGCTCCTTCTCGAAGAGGCGGCTCTCTCGCAGATGCTCTTCCTGAGCGCGCCCGACACGGAGGTCCAATGCCTGCGTGACTGTTTGTGGGCGCCCTTGCCCGCCTCGGCCTCGCGCAGCCTACTCCTCGCACGAATTTCCTCCAGCTGGTCAGCTAGCCCAGAGCAGCCAGCGCCCCGGCGCTCCAGATGTGCCAGGTACTCAGCCGCGAGGGCCTGCCCGCATTGTACGACCTGTAAGCGGGCTCCTGCTGGCTGCTCTCGCAACGGCCGCTGCCACTCATCACCGAGTTGCCGCCGCGCCTACGCTCTGCATGCTGCACTGCACGTCGCGCAAAGGCGCCCATGAAGGCGTCCCATGAAGGCGTCGCGTGAAGGCGCTGCGCCACGGCGGCGCTCGCGACCCACTGACCTGACGACCCACTGACCTGACCGTGTGCCCACGTTGCGGCTGCTCACCCACTGGGTGCGCTGCGGCGCATCTTGAGAGCGTGGCCGACATCACGCACCAGCTCCACGTGGTCATCAAGCAGTCGATCACGCAAGCAATGAGAGAACATGCTCGGAGTGCGAGCCTTGCCGCCTCTGGCCATGTCGGGGCGACATGTTGTTGAGCGCCGAGCGCCGCGTCAAAGTGCCGTGTCGAGTGCCATGGTCCGAGGTCGAGGTCCAGCCCCTCAGATGCTGTGAAGCCCGATGGTATGCATGATTCCCCAGATGTGATCTCCCCGTTGAGATGCGATTCCCTACATGCATGTGTGCCCACACAGATGGGAGGGGCTGGGCACGCACCTTCAGTTCCTCGATTATCAGGTCCTTGTCGTTCTTCATGTACTTGGCCGGCTTCAAATGGTCCGCATTCATGGACTCGACATCCTCCCATAAGTATTTCTCCTCCTGTGAATGTGAAACCACACCCGAGCAAGGAGAGGGGGCCCAACAGTGTGATCGGTGAGGGCATCAAGCGTGTTGGTACATGGGTGGCGCGCGTGCGTGCATCATGTGTACGTGCACGGATCGAGATCACACGCACCAGCCCTGCGTTGCGCTTCTCCTTCTTCTCCTTCTTCGCGAGACGCCGCTCGAGCAGCTCGCAGAGCCGGTTCAAGATGTTTTGGTTCTTCGGGTCGCCGATCGTCTTCGCCTTCTCGCACATCTCGCGAGCTAGGCGGAGTGTCTGCGGGAGCGTGCACACGTGGCGCATCAGCGACCTGAGCTCAACAGAACGTGAGGGAGCGCGCGAAAGCGTGCATGGCGAACGCACATCTGGTTCGATCTTCTTGATTTTCCCCGAGTACACGTAGTTGCAGTACATCACGAGGAACTTGTAGCAATTCTCGTAGAAGGGGCCGCACTTCCGCGGCAGCACGCGCTCCTTGGCCTGTTGGAGCGTCTGCAGGCAGAGCGAGTTCGAGAAGTCAAAAAAGCGCGTGCTGGGCGGGCAGTTCAGGGAAGACGCGGATGAGTGGAGGGTCGGGCGGGGCGCGCGCGTCGATGATGATCCTGCCCGGCTATGCCGCGGGCGCAGCCGCTCGCGCGCCCAACGCACCGCCTCCATCGACCCGGATTGCTCACGCTTCATGCCTGCTTGTTGGCTGTCGACGAGACGCTGACGTAAGGAGGGACGCTTCCACAGTCAATCGGAGGGACGCTTCCACAGTCACTCCCTCAATCGTTTCTCAAATGAGATGCGCAATTCTCCGAGAAATGCACGGCGCGTTCGATATCTCTCCCTGTTTCCGCCGTGCTCCCGAAAGGACCTCCAAGAGGCATGAGAACACTTCCACAGCTACCACCGCCAGGAGGCTGACTGTCGACTCGGGGAGCAGTTTTAGAGCAGTTGCCCCAGGTTCCCACATCCCAGTGCTTGCACAAAAGGGACCGACCAGGACGGAGGAAGTATTTTCACACTCAGAGTTCAGAGCTAAAATGCGTAAAATCTCCTTTTTCACAGAGCTAAAATCACACATGCACAGCAGTAACACTACATCAGCAGTACGGAGCGCAATGACACGGCCTCCTCGGCCTCGCGGAGCCGGAGGGTGGGGAGTGGCTGCAGTCTCGCGAGGATTCACTGTCACACGCGCAATAAACACAGTCAATCTCCGTGTACGGTGTAGCACATGGGCGTGTGAAGGTCGGGGGTCTCGTCGCCTGTCACTGAGGTTCGTCAATGCGGTTCGTCACGAGAACAGAGCATCCGCCAGGGCGGCCGCCTCGGCGTCGGACGTCCACGAATCGCATGAGCCCGCGGGCCCGCCATCCTGTGAACCAAGTGAGGCCATCGAGGCCGCCGAGGCAGAGGGTGGCATCGAAGCTGCGGCCGACGGCGGCGCCGAGGCGGCCGCGGTGGCCGCGGTGGCCGCGGTGGCCGCGGCGGCTACGGCCGAGGCGGAGGCGGCTGAGGCGGAGGCGGCTGAGGCGGAGGCGGCCGAGGCGGCCTGGCAGCCCCACGCCGCTTGCGCGAGCTGTGCGGAGGTGAGCTGAGGCAGCGGCTGGCCGAGAAGGTTGATCGTGGGGGAGAGGAGGAGGCTGCAGTGGTGGAGGCTGCTCGCACTGCCCGCACTGCCCTCCATCGGGCCGATGTTGAGGCAACCAGCCAGGCTGCCGCCGCTCAGGCCGCCGACGAGGCCCAAATCGGGCGTCCGTGGCCCCTGGGGCAGGCCGGCCACGTGGCCAGCCACATTGGGCGTCGACGCACCGGCAGACGCACCGGTAGACGCACCGGTAGACGCACCGGTAGACGCACCGGACACCGCCACGCCCTCTTGCTGGCGCAGCAGCGCGACGGCGGCCGCGTTGCCGGCGGCGATGGCGGCCGCGGAGGCGGCGACCGCGCGGCCCGAGGCGCGGCTGTGTGCGGCTGTGTCCCACGGGACTTCGGGCACGACCACGTGCGCCGGGATCTCGTAGAGGCCTCGCAGCTGCAGAGCGGTCGCACGCGAGCGCACGTGCTCACCTAGAGGTCCATAATAGACGCGATACTCACGCCCGCTCGACGTGCGCTTCACCAAAATGCGCCATCTGGGCATGGACGGATCCGTATCGGCGCGGGAGGGCGAGGGTGCGCCCACCGCGTAACCAACCGGCGCGGTGCCGTCGGCGAACATGGACTCGTGGAAGGCGCTCACGCCGTCGGTGCAGGCGACTAGTGAGGTCCACGGCTCCCAAGTATCGTCAGAGGAAGGGTAGCCACGCCAGTGCACCAGGTACTGCGGCTCGCCACCCACCTGATGAGGGAGGCAATCAACAAAGATGAGGGAGGCAATCAACGAAGATGAGGGAGGCAATCAACGAAGACGAGGGGGGAGGCAATCAACGAAGATGAGGGAGGCAATCAACGAAGATGAGGGGGGAGGCAATCAACGAAGATGAGGGAGGCAATCAACGAAGATGAGGGAGGCAATCAACGAAGATGAGGGGGGCAATCAATGAAGATGAGGGAGGCAATCAGGTACTGCGGCTCGCCACCCACCCCGATTCGGCGCCCGAGGAGTGACTCGACTTCGAAGACTTCGGCAGCTTCCTCGCCCACCACGGCGCCCAGACCGGCGAGGGAGGCGGCCGCCGCCGCGCCGCCGCGCCCGCCACCGCGCCCTCCACGCCCGGACGAGCGCGGCCCGCCGAGGGTGCCGTCATGGCGCCGCTTGATCGCGTTCGAGCGGCCTCCGCTGCCGCCGCCGCCGCCGCCGCCGCCGCCGCCGCCGCCGCCGCCGCCGCCGCCGCCGCCGCTGGCCGAGAGGGTCAACGCGGCCGCGCTGCCGTCCGTGCTGACGAAACTCGGTGGGGCGATGCCAGCGGGCGACATGAAGGGCGTGAGGGACCCCATCGAGGGCGACACGGTGAGGGTGGAAGCGCCGACTTGAGCGCTCGGTACGCCGCCGTCCGCGCCGCCGCCGTCCACGCCGCCGGCAATGTCGTGGTACCGAGCGAGGGTGGAGGAGACCTTGCGTTGGCGCGGGATCGAGAGCTTGAGCACCGCGCGGAACTCGACCCGTCGATGGCCTACCGGTACCTTGTCGGCCCGCACGCTGGCCTTGACCCAGACGCCCGACACGGCGCCACCCTCCGGAGAGGCCCCACTCGCGCCGTGTTGAGCGTCGAAGCCCCCGCTCGACACGACGCTACCGCTCAGCACGACGCTCCCGACGTCGGGCGCGCCCAGCACGACGCCCTTGGGAACTGCGCCGACTTTTGGAGCGGCCCGATTTGGAACGCTCCCGACGAAACTCGAGTGGGCGGCGGCCGCGGCCGCCGTGGCGGAGGTGGCGGCCGCAAGCGCTGCCGCCTCGGGCGATGCGAACGAGAGGGCGCTGGCGCAGCTCGCACTGTGGGGAGGCATCGCACTGTGGGGAGGCACCGCAGCGAGCGCCACGTCCGCCACGCGTGCAGAAGCGTCGTTTCGGTCGCGGCTGCTCTCCGAGCGCTCACGCCCCAAATAAGGAAAGGCGAGCGTCGCGGCACTCATGGCGCGCTGCTGGGCCTTGAGGCTCAAATACGGCAGGAGCCTCTCAAGCAGCTGGCGCGCCGACGCACTAGCGGCCGTGGGCGAGGCGAGCGTCGTCCCGGGCGTCGGCAAGGGGGCCAGGCTACCGGCAGCTGCGGCCGCGGCGGTGGACGGTGTGGCGTAGGTGCACGAGCAGCGCGCGAGCACCACGGCGAGCTCGCCGACGTGCGCCGCGCTCGTGCACAGAGGAAGCCACTGGAGGCCAATGGGGAAGTCGCGACCCTCGACCTTCGCACCGCCCCTCGACGGGCCTTCGCCGACGCCCGGGACGACGCCCTCATCGGCGTCCTTGAGCTGCGTGTCGGCGTCGGCGTCGGACGACGTGCGCTTCTTACGGCGCGCCGCGTTGGGCAGCGGCGGCGGCAGCCGATAGATTCTGGTGAACGCGGGCAGGTACCAGTACGCGTAACCGTCGGTATCTTTGCCGATCATCGCCTCCGACAGGGCCGAGAGCGCCGCGGCACGCTCCTCGCGCGTCGCGACCGCCCGGCAGAGCACGTAGAGCAGCTTGAGCCGCTCTTCACAGCTCAGGCTCGCGTACGGTCGAGGGGGGTCCGGGGCGACCACAAGGTTGCCGTGCTCGCGCGCGAAGCGCACTGCATTGGCCGCCGTCCGCGCCGCCGCATCGAGCGACGCCTCGATGTGTTCAACGGTCCCGATCGTCGGGAACGAGGCGCCTGGAGGGGACCTCGCTCCAACGGCCGCGGCCGCCGCGCCGGCCGCCGCCGCCGCGGCCGCCGCCGCCGCCGCGGCCGCTGTGGCAGCGGTTCTCAAGGCGAGGGCTTGCGGCGTGCCGGGGGCAGCAAGCAGAGTGGATGCGGCGGGGGAGGCGACCGCGCCGTGGTGGGCATTCGACGAGTCGGCGTCGGCGTTGCCGGCGTTGATGACGTCCATCATCTCGACGTCCGCAGACGCGTGTGCCTCATTAGGGGGCTCCACCTTGATGACGCCCGCAATCGACGAGGCACCCGCCGACGGGCCGCCAGCTGCACCCTCGTCGACCTGCAGCACGACCTCTTGACGAACCTCTTGACGAACCTCGTGACGAACCTCATGACGAACCTCATGACGAACCTCGTGACGAACCTCATGACGAACTTCCGGCGGCTCCGCCGGGGGGGCGGGGGGGCGATGGCCATGCACCACGCTCTCATAGATCTTCTCATTCGCGTCTGCGGAGGGGCTGAGCTTGGGCGAGGGCTTGCCGCGTGACTGCCGGTTGCCGGAGACTTGTGGCAGCTTATGCAGGCCCGGGTGGTTGTTCGGCAGCACACAGCCGAAGGTGCCGCACAGCGCGGGGCCACGTTCCGTGACCCATGCCCCAAACTTGCTGCCGCGAGGGTCGCCGCTGCTCACCACTGCGCTGCTCGTGGGCGCGGGCGGCGCGGGCGGCGGCGCGGGCTGTGCAGGAGCGAGCTCGTCAGCCGCGCCGTCGCCGCTGGACGAGCCTTTCGAGAGCGCGACGGCAGCGGCGGCGGCGGCGCCGGAGGAGGAGGGGGAGGAGGGGGGGTGGGCAGCGGAAGCGCCGAGTTGAGCAGCGCCGGTGGAGAGGCGGGGCGCGGTGAGGGGGAGCGCCGTGCCGAGCAGCTCGGTCGGGTTGCCATTGGACGCGTCGCAGAGTGCCGTGGATGGCCACGGATTGCCACTGATGAGCGGCAGCGGCTCGTTCGGGTGGCAGAGCTGCCAGAGCCCCGAACCCATCGCCAAGAATAGCAAGCGCTCCCAGCCGGCGCCACCGCCGGTGTTCGGCCTCCTGGGTATGGAAGGCGAGGCGGCGGCACTCCCCCCAATCCCCCCCCCGGCGGCAC
>Ga0210242_100133_pt1 | contig 57441 bp, 53 predicted proteins | sample ChrtobMeP5a_16mM_FD_155445 | JGI IMG/M metagenome (GOLD analysis project Ga0210242, IMG submission 155445) | Chrysochromulina tobin associated microbial communities from unialgal haptophyte culture, Seattle, Washington, United States - P5a_16mM | ecosystem: Host-associated > Algae > Haptophytes >... | reverse complement strand
GCGACGGTGGTGGCACAGGTGGTGGATATGGCGGTGGCGAGGGTGGTGGCGGATGGGGCGGTGGCGGCGATGGCGGTGGCAACGGTGGCAACGGTGGCGCAGATGGCGGCGGTGGCGAAGGCGGCGGAAGCGTGGGCGGTGGTGGTAAGAGTGGTGACGGCGGCGGTATTCTGGGTGGAGGCGAGACAGCCGCGCACCTCAGCAGCAGCAGCAATCGTAGCACGCCCAACGGACCCGAACGGCCCAATGACGGCCAGAGGCCGGTGGACCTTCGGCCGCCTGGCACCTTGACGAGTACCCTGGGTAGCATTGCAGCAGCCTTCACACCGAAGCCTCTGTGAATGGAGCGGGCGGAAAACAGTTTGTGTGAAATTCACACCGGCGGCGTGTGCACCTTGAGGTGAGGCCATGTCGTCGCTTGTAATTCACCTCATCGTCAAAGCCATTTGCTCGCTCGCTTTTTCTCGCGCGCTCGCTCGCTTCTCGCCGCGCGCCGCTTATGGCGAAGCTCTACCACCAAACCGACGCTGAGACGGCCGAAATCATCCTTCGCACGCAGCAGATGAAGCCAGGAATTGGTGGGCTCGCTGGGGGTGGCATCTACTTTGCCACGACTCCAGAGCTCACGGGCCACAAGGCGCACAAGAACGGCGTGATCCTGGAGGCGACGGTTTCCCTCGGTAAGGTCCTTACCCTTGATGCCACCGGGGACCCTGACATGACGCTGCAGAAGCTCAAGTCCATGGGCTTTGATTCCGTCTGCATCGCCCGGGCGGTTTCGAGCGGCCAGGAGTACGTCGTGTACGACCCGGAGCAGGTGCTGAGCATCGTCCGCGCGATGGACAGCCCGATTTCGAGGCTCGTCGACTCTGCACGCGACGAGGTCGGGAGCCTGTTCTGTGTCAAGCCCAAGCGCGTCGTGGAGAGCGAGGGTGTGCCGGGGAACCCGTCTGCCTCCGAGCCCTCGCCGCAGCCCCCGGCGAGCCCGGCCAAGCCCAAGCCGCAGCCCACGCCGCAGCCACCACCAAAGGCGCCCGCGATGGCGGCACGGGAACCGCAGCCGCCACCGTCGCAGCCGCCGGTCGCACCCTTGGCCACGAAGCGCAGATTGTGGTGGGGATCAAGGCTGACTGCCCCTCTCATCAGGTGGAGAAAGGAGAAGGCCCTGAAGGATGCGCTGGCCTCGGGCCGGACGCTGAAGCAGCTGCGAGCCAGGGTTTCGTTGAGGGGCTCAAGGCGGTGGGGATTATATGCGCCGAGGCCAAGGCCGCGGGCTATACTTTAGAAGAGGTCAAGCGAGCTGGCTATACGGCACGCGAGGCCAAGGCCGCCGGGTTCGAGATCAAGGCGGGCGGCTACACGTGCGCCGAGATCAAGGCGGCGGGGCTCACATGCGCCGAGGCCAAGAGCGCAGGCTATGGGGTGGAGGAGGTCCAGCGAGGTGGCTATACGGCACGTGAGGCCAAGGACGTCGGGTACGAGATCAGGGCGGGCTACACGTGCGCCGAGGTCAAGGCGGCGGGGCTCACATGCGCCGAGGCCAAGAGCGCTGGCTATACTTTGGAGGAGGTCAAGCGAGCTAACTATGTCGAGGGCCTCAAGGAGGCAGGCTTTCAGCTGGAGGACGTCATGGAGGCGGGGTACGCGTTACCTGAGATCCTGCGCGGCGGCTTTACCAAGGCGGACGCTGTCCATGCTGGGTACGCGGTGGCGCAGCTCCAGGTCGCGCTGAAGGCGGCCAGGGCGGCGGGCTATGCATGCAAGGACGCGAGGGCGGCTGGCATGCTTTCGACCTGCAAGGACGCGAAGGAGGCTGGGTTCACCTGCAAGGACGCGAAGGAGGCTCGGTTCACCTGCAAGGACGCGAGGGAGGCTGGTATGCTGTCAACCTGCAAGGACGCGAAGGAGGCTGGGTTCACCTGCAAGGACGCGAAGGAGGCTGGGTTCACCTGCAAGGACGCGAGGGCGGCTGGCATGCTTTCGACCTGCAAGGACGCGAAGGAGGCTGGGTTCACCTGCAAGGGCGCGAAGGAGGCTGGGTTCACCTGCAAGGACGCGAGGGAGGCTGGTATGCTGTCAACTTTCAAGGACGTGAAGGAGGCTGGGTTCACCTGCAAGGACGCGAGGGAGGCTGGGTTCATGCCGAGGGAGTGCGCGCAGGCCGGCTTCACCTACGAAGAGGGCAGGGCGGCTGGTTTTCCTTCGCGTCCCCCTTCCAGTATTACTTATGGCGCTTATTATGACTGGGTGGGTTATTTTTTTGTTTTGTAAGTCCCCCTCCTAGAATTCGTACCCAGGTTGCCCCTTGCCACCGCGCCCCCCTCCGCCTGGCGAGCATCGCCGCGGCGGCCACACCGTGCCGCCGCGCGTGCGGCCCGCCCATTTCAAGTACTTCCCCTTAACCACTCTTCCCTCTCCCCCGTATGCGCAGGTAATTTTGACTGGGTTGCGAATCATCTTTAAAAAGCTTGGTTGATAAACGTAGTGCCGCCCACACCATGCCGCGACGACCCCAGATAGCAGCCACCATACCAAGGGCGCGCCGGCCACCTACACCAGCCGACGTGGAGCCGCCTTCCAGCCGAGATGCAGGGAGGGGAGATGGGAGTGATTGCCGCAGATGTGCACAGGGGTTCCTCGTGCTGTAAGCCCTCCGAGAATCGAACTCAGATAGACCCTCGCCGCGCGCGCGCCCACATCGCCCTCCCGCGCGCCCCCCCATCCTCCGCCCGGCGAGGCGGCCGCGTCGTGCCGCCACGCCGTGCGGCCCACGCCCTGCGTGCGGCCCGGCGCCGGCGTGGCGAGCCCGCGCTGCCGCGACTCTCACGCCCGCTCGTGCGCGTGGCGTCCTCGCGTGTGGCGGCGCAGGTCCGGTCTGAGTGTGGGAAGGGAAGGAGTTGCGCGGATGGCGCCATGCCATGGGCCCCCCCCGGGAGTCTTTACCTGCATCTGTGCCGTGTGGAGCAAGGGTGGCAGCCGCCGCGCTCAGGCGGCCGCCGACGCTGGCCCAGATGGTGCAGGTGACGACGGCTGACGACAGCATATAAGAGTATAATATGAGAGCGATGAGCCATCAGCCAATACGATAACATGACAGAGCGATTGAGCCAATAACATGAAAGAGCATCGCATCGTCGGGACCGACGAAGAATGCTTGGAGTGCCGGGTCACCCGAGATAGACCGTATACCTGTACTTCTGCGCTGTGGGTATCTCTGTCGTCTGTGTGCCCGTCGTCACTTCGCTAGTTCGCTGTCTGTGTGCGGGGTCCGGAAATAGCGAAAACAAAACGGCCTTGGCGTCACAGGTCGGGACTATTTTTCCGCGATCATTGTCAATCTTATCTCTCAACACTCAACTGAACGGGTACTAGGGCCGTAACCCCGTATTCTAACCACACCCGTCGAAGCCATGATTAGCGGTGCGCGGAGTGGCGCCCATTCCAGAGGCAACGCCGCTCACGACGAAGGACAGCACCCGCCCGCCGTCTGCCGACTTCTCTTCTCAGCTCACTTCCAGCGCTCCGATGCCGGCTGAGTGCACCTCTGACTGTGCCTGATTGCAGCTCACTTCCAGCGCTCCGATGCCGGCTGAGTGCACCTCTGATTGCGCCTGATTGCAGCTCACTTCCAGCGCTCCGATGCCGCCTGAGTGGCGGCCGCCTGGCCGCGCTGGATCAGATACTCCTTGAGCAGAGAGGAGTTGGCCGGGGTGCTGGGTAGCGGCGGGGCGCCCCCCTCCCGCGCCTCCCTCGATCTGGAGAGCTCCGTGGGGGCGCCGAGCTGGGCGCCGCCCTGGATCACGAGGGTGTGTGCATCGGGCGGGGGCCCAAAGGACGGGTGCGTCGCAGGCTGTCCACTCAGCTCGGCGGCCTTTCGGAACGGGTTGCCCCTGTGCACCCGCCCAGTGAACGCATGCCCTCCGGTGCCATTCGTGCCATTCGTGCCCGAGCGCGCCCCACCCGTCCCACCCGCCACACCCGCCGCACCCGCCGTACTCGGACGGACGCGAGCTGGAGCCGTGCTGGGCGCCGAGCGGCTCAGGGGACGGCTCAGAGGTTCGACACTCAGCAGCTCGCCGAGATTGGCATCGAGATTCGTGTCGAGATTCTCGTCGCTCAGCAGCATGCCGCCGACGCCGCCGGCCGCGGTCGGTGCGCCAACCGGCGTGCAACCACGCGCCGTCGTGAGCGCATACGAGCCCGCGGTCGAGCGTTGTCTTGGGCGCGGCAACGGCTCGTCGGGATGGTGGCGGCGGCGTGGGGCCGTCGCGGCCGTCGCCCAACATGGCGCGGGTACCTCGGCCGGCGGCGGCTCTGGAGGCGGGTAGAGGGCTTGCTGCGAATACGCTTGCTGCTTGTACGCTTGCTGCGCGTAATACGTCTGCACGGCTGGCGAGGAGAGCGCCTGCTGCGAGTCAGGGTACATCAGGTGCTGTCCGTGGTACATCGGGTGCAGTCCGGGGTGCGTTGGCTGCGGCGGTGAGCAGCCGGCGTACCCCTGCGCGTCGCCCAACACAGCGCGCGCGTGCGCCTCAGCCTCTGGCGACGTGTGCTCGTCGGTCCAGTGAGGCTGCGCTGTGTTGGGCGCGTGGCTGAGCGAGGGCATGGGCGAAGGCGTGGGCAGCGCTGTGTTGGGCAACGGCTGCGCTCCGGCGACGCCGAGCTCATCGGCAGATGGCATCTCCCGCGATCTCGCGTGCTCCAACGGCCGATCGTACCGCGGTCGAGCGCCGTCCCGAGCGCCGTCCCTGCCGAGCGAGGCGCCGTACCGAGCACCACCCCCGCCCACGACGGTCGAGCGCTCCGGCTCGGCAGGGTCGGCGCTCGTTACGGCGCCCACGCTCGGTACGGCGCTCAGCCCGCCGATGCGTAGGCAGGCGCACGCGTGCCTCGCCGCCTCGACGGCCTCATGCAGGGCCTCGTTCTCGCTCTGCAGCCGCTCGAGCCGCTTCTCATCCTCCTCGGCCAGCCGACCGCTCCCCTCCGCATCGGCCGGGTGGACGCCGTCCCGAGCATCAGCGCCGTCCCGAGCACCAGCGCCGTCCCGAGCGTGTAGCACGATCGCTGCGCCGGCGCTGACCGACTCGCTGTGCACGAGCGTCCTCTCAGACAAGGCCATCGCCTCCTCCGCCGTCGCCATGGCCTTCGACGCCGTCGCCATCGCGTCGCCGGCGCCCGCCTCCCCCTGTGGAAACGGCGCCTCCCCCTGTGGAAACGGCCACGGACGCACTGCGTCAGCCTCCGCGGCGGCAGCGAGCCCGGCCCGCACCGCCGCGGCCGCCTCCATTTTGGCACGCACGCTCGAGCCCGCGCTGTGAAGCATCTTGTTCACACGCTCCATGGCCTGGGCCTTGGTCCGGTGCCTGAGGAGCTCGCCTGTCTGCGACGAGAGCTTGTCGCGTCAGATGCAATCCAGTGGCAATCAGATGTAATCAAGGGGCCATCAGTGGCCCTCACCTGCTTCGATAGCTTGTCGCGCAGCTCGTTGCGCTCGCGCTCGAGGGCAGCGTTCTTAGCCGCCAAGGCCGCGAGGCCATCGCTCAGCCCTCGCATCTCGCCCATCGCGAGATCGCGCCGGCGCTCGTATGCGGCGGCCTCGCGCCGCCACGGGCGCCCCGCCTCCTTGGCCCAGCTGGTGCTCACGCCGAGCACAATCACGAGCACCTGCTTCATCCGATGCAATCCAGTGGCAATCAGATTTAATCCAGTGGCAATCCGATGCAATCAAGTGGCCGAGCACAATCACGAGCACCTGCTTCAAGAGCGTTCATCAGATGCAATCCAGTGGCAATCAGATGCAATCATGTGGCCATCAGATGCAATCAAGTGGACGAGCACCTCGCCAGCGTCCATCGCGGGGAAGCTGCTGCCACCGCCGGCGCCGTCCTGGGCGCTCTCGACGCTGGTCAGGTAGGTGCGCCTGAGGTCGAGCGCGCACACGGGTGGGAAGACCGCATCGGCGCGGCTCTCGTACTGCGACAACCACGAGATGTCGGCCGCCCGGTCGACGGCGCTTTGCTCGAGCTGCAGCACGGTCTGCGCGCCCGCGACGACGCTCGCAAAGCTCATCGCATGCTGCCGACTGCTGGTGCAGGCAAGCACGCCCCACTCGACGCCCGCGACGGCGCCCGCCAACGCGGCACCTCCGCTGCCGCTGCTCGTCAACGGGGCGGCGGTGGCGCCGCCGCTCACCGGCAAGGGCGTCGTGCCGGGCGTGACGAGGGGATGGGACGGTGCCGCGCTGTGTTGGGCGGCGCCTGGCGTCGGCAGGCCAGCGGCAGGCGGCGCGCGGTACAAGGGTGTCGAGGCCTCCGCGATGCGCCCGAGTTTGCCCAGGCACGCCGCGAGCGTGTGCAGCGTCGCCGGGTACGCGTTCGCGCGGTTGGTGACCTCAAACGCGCGCGCGAGCTCAGCGGCCGCGCGGCCGAAGCGCGCGGCCGCATACTCGCCCAAGACGGCGCGTCGCTCGTCGGCGGGCAGCTTGGCGAGGCGCGCCGTGCCGAGCGCGCGCAGCGCCACGTTGTACTTGGCCTGCAGATGCAATCAGATGCAGTCAGGTGCAGTCAGATGCAGTCAGATGCAATCAGATGCAATCAGCTGCAGTCAGATGCAGTCAGCTGCACTCAGAGGCACTCAGAGGCACTCAGATGCACTCAGAGGCACTCAGCTGCATTCAGATGCAATCATCTGCACTCAGCTGCACTCAGCTGCACTCAGACGCAAAAAGCTGCACTCAGAGGCAATCAGCTGCACTCAGTGGCACCTCGCCGCACGGTCCTGTGAAGAGGCGCGCCGCTGTGAACTCTGCGTCGCTCAGGTTGGACTCGCCGAGTTTTCGTAACCGCACGCCCACGCGCTTGCGCCCCGCGACGAAGCGCTCAGCACGGCGCGCGAGCGGTTCGCGCGGGAGCCACGCGCCCTTGGGGGCGTGCCCCGTCGCCTGATGAGGGAGGTCATCAGTGGTCATCAGAGGTCATCAGGGGTCATCATCATCATTGGGGGCGTGCCCCGTCGCCTGATCGATGGTGGCGGTGGTCATCAGTGGTCATCAGTGGTCATCAGTGGTCATCAGTGGTCATCAGTGGTCATCAGTGGCCATCAGTGGTCATCAGTGGTCATCAGTGGCCATCAGTGGTCCTCAGTGGTCATCAGTGGTCATCAGTGGTCATCAGTGGCCACACGCCTGATCAATGGTGGCGATGGGTCGGTACGTCTCCGTCGGCCAAGCTCCCGGCATCAGGCCCAGGCGCTCGCGCGCCGTGTCGAGCGCCTCGCGGTCCGCCTCCGTCGCGCCTCCGTCGATGCCCCCCTCCATGGTCGGGTCCACCACGAACCACCACTCCACACACGAGGTCGTGTGCACGCCATACGTGCCCGCGAACACGAGATGCGCATCTGGCCCGCTCGTGTGTTCATGCCGCATCGCCTCGAGGGTCAATACGCCTTCCTCGAGGCCTCCTACGAGCCCGTGGAGCCCGCTGAAAAAGTCCGACGGCCCACCGAGCACTGAGGCACGCCCGAGGCGCTCGAAGCTCTCCGCCTCAAACTCGCGCGCTGGAACGAAGCGCTTGCGGGGGCGCGCGCGCGTCAGATGGGACTGTGGAGGCGCCGTGCCGGGCTCGGCCGTTGAGCCGCTGACCTCTTCGGCCACAGACTGCTGTGAAGGCTGCTGTGAAGGCTGGTGTGAAGGCTGCTGTGAAGACGGCTCCGAGATCGGCTCCGTGGGCTCCTCAGCCGACGAGGCCTCGGCCGCCCCGGCGCCCGGCACGGCGCCCGGCACGGCGCCCGGCACGGCGCCCGGCACGGCGCGTTGGCGCGCCGCTCGTTCCGCCAGAGCGTGTGCGCGCGCCTCGGCCTGCCCATGCAGCAGCTGGGCGCGTGCCACCACGCGCTGCGCCACCAGCCCGAGCAGGTCGTCGCCTGCGCCTCCCTCGGTGAGCATGCTCTTGACGAGCGCGCGCGCCGTGCTGAGCGCCCCCTCGTGCGCGAGCGCGCCGCCGCCGCTTGCGAGCGCGCCGCCGCCGCTTGCGAGCGCGCCGCTGCCGCTTGCGAGCGCGCCGAGTTCTCTCACGAACTCCCTCTCGAGCGCACACAGCTGCGCCTCGGCCTTGGCAGGCGCCGGATCGAGCGCGAGGCGCTTCGAGCTGCGCTGGAGATACCGGCGCACGCTCAGCCGATCGCGAAGCAGCGCGGTGAGCTCGAGGCCCTCCAGCCAAGCACCGAGCTGCCACCGCGCCGGCGAAGCGGCGGCGACCTCGAGCGCAGTCTCGCCAACGTAGTCCGACACGGCTCGGAGCTCCGCCTCGGCCGCGGCCGTCGCCCGGCTGACGGCGGCGGTCAGAGACGCCTCCAGTGCCTCCGAGCGCGCTCCGCGGCCGAGCTCGGCGCGCAGCCGCGCCACCTCTGCGTCGCGCTCGCGCAGCTTCTCCTCGCTCGCGTGCAGCCTGTCCTTGGTCTCGCGCATCTGCCTAGAGAGCAGCGACTTATCGGAGCGCGCCAGAATCTCCGACAGCTGCTCCTCTTCGACTTCCGGCCTCTTTGGCTTGGCAGCGGGCGCGGCCTGCTGCGGCGCCGCCTGCGCCGAGCGCAGCTTGATGCGAAGCGACGCATTCTCCGCCTTTATGCTAAGCATCTCCGACAGAGATGTCTTGAGGCTGCTATTCTCCTCGACGAGTCGCTGGTAAGCCATGTGCAGGCGCTGCAGCTCGTTGACCAGCTCGGTGGCAGTGTCGAGTGACATGACGGTTGCGGCCGTTCGTTACATGAAAATTCGGTCCTCGTATGAGGGGTTACCTGGAGCAGACATCCGTGCTTCAGAAATGTTAGTTCTGACGGGGTCATCAAGTTTCGTTCCGTGCCCGCGCAGGGGCGTCGCGTTGCGAGACGAGTGCTTGCTTGCGTGAAGCTCCTCTCGGATCCGGATGAGCCGGACTCTGGAGGCTCAGGCAGAGCACGCGCCCCGTGCAAGGTGGCCGACCCCCCCAAGTGGAGAGTACGTTCATGATGTGGCATACGACTACTACGGCCAGCGGGTGGCGACGTGTTCTTCCGATAACACGATAAAGATCTTCAACGAGCACGGTCGCAAGGTTGCCGAGTGGAGAGCGCATGGTGGCTCCATCTGGCGACTCTCGTGGATGCATCCCGAGTTCGGGGTGGCGCTGGCCTCCTGCTCCTTTGACCGCAAGGTGTGCGTCTGGGAGGACGTGGCCGATGCCGAAGAGGCAGCTGCGCAGCTCGACAGTGCAGCCGGCCGCGTGGCGTGGACACGCACCGCCGAGCTCGCCGATGCGCGCGACTCGGTGGTGGATGTGCAGTTTGCGCCACACCACCTTGGCGTGCGCCTCGCCTCTTGCAGCATGGACGGATTTGTGCGCATCCACGAGGCGGCCGACGTGCTCGACTTGTCCACGTGGGAACGGCACTCGGACTTCCATGCGGCGGCCGACACAGCCGCCTCCAAGGAGGGCGCGGGCGGCGCCGAGGCTGGAGGCGAGGGCGGCTACGCAGGCACCAGTCCTCTTTGCCTGTCTTGGTGCCCTTCGATCGTTGAGAACGAGCCGATGCTCGTGGTCGGCCTCTCCGACGGCTCTGCAAGGCTCTGGCGAGGCCACGAGAGCAGCTGGTCCTGCGTGCTCAGCCTGGGCCTCGGCGGCGCCCGCTGCCACGCCGACTGCGTGCGCTCGGTGAGCTGGGCCATGGATGCGGGCCGCTCGTACCAGCTCGTCGCCACAGCGTCGCGCGACCAGACGGTAAAGCTGTGGGCTTTGCGACGCACATCGGTGGCCGAGGAAGACGATGCCGCGGGCGCTGGGCCCGAGGGCGGCGGAGGCGCTGGCGCCGGTGGCGCCGTTAACCCCCCTGCGGATGCCCTCGGCGACGGATGGAGCGCAAGGTGCTGCGCCGAGCTGCCGCATCGTTCGCAGGTCTGGCGTGTCTCTTGGAACGCAACCGGATCGATGCTCGCTACGTCGGAAGATGATGGCACTGTGACCGTCTACCAAATGGACGCAACCGGCGGTTGGCGCTTCGCCAGGCCTGTGGCCTGCCAGTGAAGAGCCATTAGTGCCATCAGTGCCATCAGTGCCATCAGTGCCATCAGTGCCATTAGTGCCAGGCCTGTGGCCTGCCAGTGAAGAGCGCTCATACGGAAGCCTCAGCGGAAGCGTGTGGGGCTCGGCCGGGCTCGACGGCCGGGCTCCCCCCCGCGCTCCCGCGTCCTGCTATTCTCCCGCTAGGATCCCGCCGGCTCCGCCCGCCCCCCCTCTCAGCTTGGCTCTGGCTGAGCCCAGCGGCTCGGCTCTCCGCGCTCCTTGCGCGACCTAGTGCTGTTCGATCACGGTCTCGACCCGACCCCTGGGCTCCTGATCTCGTGATCTGAGATCTCCCCGAAGTCCGATCTCATCCGATCTCGTGGATCTCTGGATCTGGACGGGATGGGTCGCGGTGTTCGGGTGCGTGCGGTGCCCGGGTGCGTGGTAGCCCTACGGCGTCATACGATACGTAGAAGAAAGTGCGAACTTCGCCCGGCGGGACGCGTTCAAGAAACAGAAACAGCCGCCACCAACACCGAACACGACCTCGGAATCTTCGGAACGGTATACGGTTCAAAACACAAAAGTTCGGGTCGCGGGGCTCGCGATGACCCCATGAACGGTTGGCGTGAAGTCTGAAGAGCGATTCATATAATCAGTAAATCAACGTTGACGCGAAGGCGAACCCGCGCTAATATCGCAATCCGGTAAAGCGGGACTCGAGCCCAGCGGAGCCGACCCGGCGCGTTTACCTCACAACTGACAACGCCCACATTACACGCCAGTGACCTAATGTGGTTTGTGAAGTTCGATGTCTTTCCTTCGATCCGCACGGCGTCGCAGCAAAACCCGAAACCCCTGAGCGGTTTCGGGCATGCATGCCCTCACGCGGCGAGAGTCCTGCTCCGCTGGTGCGCTTACGCAATCCGCTGCCGGGTCACCTTGCGGGCCGAGCCGGTGTTTTCGAACATATCAAAAGCATCGATAGCCTCCCTTGGCGCAGGTGATGGCGAGGCCTTCGCCTTGAGAGAGGAAACCGTTGGCTCAGGCGATGGCGAGGCCTGGAGAGAGGACACCGTTGGCTCAGGCGAAGGCGAGGCCTGGAGAGAGGACACCGTTGGCTCAGGCGAAGGCGAGGCCTGGAGAGAGGACACCGTTGGCTCAGGCGATGGCGAGGCCTGGAGAGAGGACATCCTTGTCTTGTCCCGTTTCATGGCCTTAAATTGCGCAAACTTTGCGATGCGCTCGCTCTTCGACAGTTGCTTGGAGGGCAGCAACGCATTCTCCGCGGCTAGATGCGCCTCGAACATCTCGTGCGTGCGCTTCCAGTGCTGCTTCTGCTTCCACCAGTGCTTCTGCGCAAGGTTGCGGATCATCGACTTGTCGGTCAGGAAGTTCTCGGTTGCGACCTCGTAGCCGCAGAGGATGGCGAGCGAGGCCGCGACGATCAACGCAAGGGATCGGTAAGTAGAGGCTTGCATGGAAGCTTCTTGAGCGTAAGCTTGTTCCCGCGGGGTTGCGCGGCACCGCGACGAGGGGGTCCAGGTCACAGAGTTAGATTCCGAAGCGACCGAAGCGGTGCGCCTAATTTGGTTAGAGCGACTTCTCCTTCGAGGGGTTTTCGATTTCCCCATTTCCGCACAAACGTGCCGCAAAAATACAAACTGATGATTACAGCGGTAATTTGGTCCCAGGAATAGTGCGCGGTGCGTCTACAACACGACGTGTTCTCGTCGTTGCCTAAAAGCTTTGAGGTTGACCTCGCTCGGGAAAGAATTCCGAATCCCTAATGTTGTTACTGAGTTGGGGTTGGGCGACAGCGTGGTTAGGTGCAGGACAAGGACTGGTCCAAGCACTCGCGCGGGCCAACTGTAGGAGCCGCTTCGTGGGCGCTTCTGAGGCCAAGTGTGCAAGGATGCGTGCTGGATGTGCCTTAGGATTCGTGAGATTCATTGGATACCTCATGGGGTATCAGACAATGTAGATAAGTGTTTGTTCGTCATCGGCAACGTGTAGGGGATTGGGTGCAGCGAAGCAGGGAGCAGACCCGTGGCAACGGCCATGCGAGTTCGAGGCCCGGGTTCACTGTTGCCGTGTTCACAGTTGCCATGCGAGTTCGAGGCCCGGGCAGCTCACCTGTTCACAGCGACGTCAGCGAAGGTGGCGGGCCGGAGCTAATGAAGTGCGTGATTGGGTCTGATCAGGTCTGACGATGGTGGCGGGCCGGAGCTCATGAAGTATTAGGTCTGATTAGGTCTGAAGAAGTGCGGCGACGCACAGGCTGAGATGGGGCAGAAGACCGAATCCACTCGCATGCCGTCCTCAACGGCCTCGGCCTGCCTGTCAGCACCGGTAAGGGCTTCGTCACCTGTAACGGCTTCGTCAGCCTTGGCCAGCGATGGTGCCGGCGAGCGTGGTGTAGGCTCGAGCGAGGCGACGGACGAGTCAGTGGCAGACCAGCCGCACACAAGCCCACGCCAGCGCGTGAGGCGCCGTCCCTCGGCATCCAACGAAGGTTTTAGCCGTTGCCGCTCCATTCCCGCGCTCCACGGCGCGATTCGACTGGCAGCGGGAGGCTCCCCCCCAGAACTCATGGCTGCTTGGCGCACAGCGTAGCTGCGTGCTTTGCCCACAGCGCGCAGCACGCGATCGCGCGTCAGCAGCCGCAGCCCCATCGCGGCCAAGTCGGCGGTCCCCAGCTTCACGGCGGCGTCGAGGGAGGTCACTCCGGCACGCTCGAGAGCCTCAATGGACGGCCGGTCGACCCCGAGCAGACTCAGTAGCGCCGCGAACGAGTCGGGTTGATAGCTCGAGGCGGCCGTGTCCACTGGGCGCTCGCGGGCGGGCGACGCAAAGGGCGACGAGCCAGGTGACGGTCTCGGCGAGGCGTGCACAGAGGAAGCTCGGAATGTGCTGGAATGTGCCCGATACGACGCGTCGAACGAGGCGCTGCGAACGAGGCGCCGCCGCGCCGGGCTCGGGGCGTCGGGGCGTGCGTGAAGCATCGTGTCCAGACTCAGGACGCTCCCACGAAAGTTGCCCGTCGGCCCGGCGTTGCGCCACGTCTTCGGCAACGGCCTCTCGGCCTCGGCGACGGCGGCGGCGGCGGCGCGAGCGGAGGCGACAGCGGCGGCGGCCTCGACGGCGGCGGCGACGGCGGCGGCGGCGGCGGTTCCAGCGGCACAGCTGCTGCTGCCTCCATTGCCGCCGGCGCTCACGGAAGCCACAGCGTAGCTGCCGAGCTTGGCGGCCGGCGGCGGCTTGCTGCGGATCGCCGTGCGTGAGGCAGACGCGTGCGGCCGCGCGTACCAGGGTGGCGACGCGTCTGCTCGCGTGTTGGTCACCTCACGGTGTCGGCATTCCTCGTCCCAGAGCGCGCGCAGCCGCGCAGACTCGACGGCACCCTCCGCGTGCAGCCGACTCCAAAGGGTCTGATTGGGCGCTTGCATGGCCTCCGACAAGATGGCGTCATCCACCACGACTGACAGGTCGAGTATTGGCATCCGCAGCGCAGGCGGCGGAGGCGGCGGAGGTGCAGGTGGCTTGGGAGTCGGCTGTCGCACGCCGATCACCTCCATCAGGGATGGCCCCTGCCGGGGCGAGAACTCAGCCGAATTCGCCAGCTTTGCAGGCGTGTAGCCTGTTGAGAGCAGGTGCTGGGCGATGGCGGAGATCTGAACAGCTGGCATGATCTCCGGCGTTTTCGAAAATGGCATAAAATGGGATGAAATGGCATGATCTCCGGCGTCGGGCGTCGAGGCCTCGCACTCGAGCCGTTTGCGATGACTTCGCTCCTGCGCATATCGGCGCTCCTCCTCCTCTTGTTGGCGCACGTGTGAGGCCAGAGCTGACACGTCGCCTGCCATAATCGTTCCTTCGAAGAAACGACCTCGAAGAAATGTCGTTTCTTCACAGCAACACAACAAAACGGCGGCCTGCACACTGGCGCTCCGTCGCCAACCGCGCTACCGGTACGCGTACTGTACACACAAAACGATTCGTGATTGGCACTGAAGCCGCTGGGCGCCATGCTCGTGAGCTGTGCCATTTACATCTCGTCGGGCGTGGCCTCGATCGCCTCACGCGTGGCGGCGTCCGCACTTGCGGCGCACCCACGTGTCGCCGTCGTCGACACCTTCACTGACGTGGCGTACGCGCGCTCCTCGGTCAAGCTCGTCGGTGAAACAGGGCCGCTCGTCGCCGCCGCCCGAGCAGCAGCGGCTGAGGCCCTCTCGCTTATCGATCTCTCGCAAGAGCCGCATCCGGCGCCCCACCCACGACAGGGCGCAGTCGACATGGTCTCGTTCATGCCGCTCTCGGAGGCCAGCGCCGACGCGCTCGCGGACGAGTTGGCAGCGTGCGACGTGGCAGCGTGGCAGCTTGGCGGTGCGCTCGGCGAGCTCGGCTGCCCGGTGCTCATGTACGGCCCACGGGCTGCGCGTTCGCTACTTGAGACGCGGCGCGGTACCTCCTTCTTCGCTTCGGTCCGCGCTGGGTCACCGCGCGAAGCGAGCACGTCGCTCGTGCTCGACTTTGGCGGTGGTGGCATTGTTCCAGGCGCGGACGGCGCCGCGGCGGCGGCGATGGCGGCGCCGAGCGGCACGAGTGCCGCGGGGCCACCGCTGCCGCTGCGAGCCGGCGTCGCCATCGTTGGTGTGCAGCCGTACGTGACCAACTTCAACATCCAGGTAGAGGAGGCGACGCTAGACGAGTGCAGGGGTGCGGCGGGCGCGTTGCGCCGCGAGATAGGTGTGCAGGTGATGGCGCTGCCACACGAGGCGTCAGGCACCGTGGAGATTGGGTGCAACTTGCAGGCGTCGCAGCAGCATGGCAGCCCGGCACGCGAGGCGGTGCTCGCGCTCGTGGCGAGTTCGCTGCCCGCGAGAGCGCGCGTGCGCAAGAGCTACGTGATCGGGCTGACTCCGGACGAGGCGCGCGGCGAGGGAGTGAGGTGGCTGGCGGCGGCGGCGTGAAACCGTGATTCGTGCGCACCGGTCCTTGTGGGTGTTTAGCTGAGGACCTACAAGCAAGTTTAAAGGTTGCTGTCCACCTGGACTGTGCTAGACTGTGCCGAAGGGGAACGGACGAAACGTCCCTCGACTCGTTTGCCGCGAAAAGCGAGGTCGAGAGCAAGGTCCAAGGAGGAGTCCGCCCAGGGAGCGCCAAGCCACACCCTCTCGCCTCGCAGTCGTCGTTGGCGCGACCATGTTCTACTCACAACTGGTGCTGAGCAAGAAGGGCGCGCTGGGCAAGATCTGGCTCGCCGCACACATGGGCCTCGAGAAGAAGGGCTCCAAGCCGATGATCATGCAGACAAACATTCCCGAGTCAGTCAACGAGATCGAGAACCCCCCGCAGAACGTGCCGCTCGCGCTGCGCGTGTCGGGGCATCTGCTGCTCGGCGTGGTGCGCATCTTCTCCAAGAAGGTCGTCTACCTGCTTACCGACTGCTCCGATGCGCTTACCAAGATCAAGGACGCCTTCAAGCAGCCGGGCAACGTGGAGCTCGCCCCAGGCGCGGGCGTCAAGGGCTACCATGAGCTGACGCGCGGCACCGAGCTGGCCGACGAGGATGAGCTCGATCCGGAGCTCATGCCTTCGATGGACTACGACGACGAGGACCAGCAGCTCGAGGGCATCCAGCTCGATGACGAGGACGAGTTTGGCACCGCTGGGCTGACGGGCATCGATCCGTCCTTCGCCGAGGAGGAGGAGGACGACGAGCATTTCGGCGCGACGAGCAAGTTCGAGCACTTCTTCCGGAAGCCGAGCGCTGAGGTGGAAGACGAGGACGAAGGCGCGCGTGGGGGCAAGCGCGCACGCAAGAGCCGCGAGCCCGACGTGGCGGCGGCGGCCGCGGCCGCCGCTGAGGAGGAGGACGCGGAGGAGGACGATCTGCCTCCGATCGAGATAAGCCGGCGCGAGGAGCGGAAGAGCATGGAGCGGCGGACCGATGAGGACGAGGAGCTGCTTCAGCAGGTCGAGGAGGACGAGGACGCCCTTGGGCCGAACGCCTTCGGCTTCGGCGGCGAGGAGGAGGTTGGCCTGGGGCCGATGGAGGCAGAGGAGGGCGAGGAGGGCGAGGAGGGCGAGGAGGGCGAGGAACCGGATTCGCTCGCGCCAGTGATGCAGGATGCGCCGCCTGCACGCGGTGCGCGCGCCGCCGCCGCCGACAAGGCGGCGGGGCGCGCGGCCCAGGCCAAGCTCCCGCCCAAGGGCAAGCCGAAGCGTAAGATGGTCCTCGACGTCGAGACGATGATCTCGACGGAGCAGATCCGGAAGCAGCTGACAGACCCGGAGGAGCTGCGCAAGATCACGCGCGACTTCGACGCGGAGGAGGCCGCGCACGCCGCCGCCGCCACGCGCGACGATGAGTGGGATCCGATCGCTGGCCCGCCGCGCGGCCTGTCCTACTTGCCACGCGGAGCCGAGTCCTTTGCGTGCTTCCGGCCGAATGCGCCGCGGGTGGCGCCCAAGAAGGCGCGCTTCTCTGACGCAGTGGACGTGGCGAGCGGCCGCGCGGCGAAGCAGCCCGCCGCCGCCGCCGCCGCCGCGTCCGCGTCCGCGTCCGCGTCCGCCGCGCTCGACGACGAGGATGACGCGCCCGAGCAGTTCCGCTCCGCCGACACTCCGGGGAGAGGTCCAACCGCGGCGGCTCACGCGCGCGCCAGTCTCGAGCCGCCCTCGTCGGGCGGCCGAGGCTCCTTTGGTGCGGTGCCCATGGGCGACGAGGAGGAGGAGCCGGTGCCCTTTGACAACGAGGAGGAGCCGCTGGACGACGAAGAGGAGGGGCTCGGCAGCATGGAGGCGCCCGACGACTTTGGCGCCGCGTATGTGGCGCCCAGTGACGAGCCTGAGGTGGACACGGGCTTCGACCCGAAGCTCAAGCTGCCCAACGTGGCGGCCGACAACTCGTTCGCCGACGCGGCCGACGGCGCCGGCGCCACTCAAGAGGATCCGAAGCACTGGAACCCGCGCACGCGCAAAATGTACGAGGTGCTCGCGATGGCCTTCGATGCCGCGGGCGACGAGCCGGTCTCGTACAAGGCGATGATCAGCAGCACGTGCCGCTCCTCCAAGCCGAACTCCGAGAAGCGCAAGATCGTCGCCGGCTGCTTCCAGGAGGTGCTCTTCCTCGCCACGCATGGCCTTGTGGAGCTTGACCAGAAGCGTGCCTACGGTAACCTGCTCATCGCGAAGACGGAGCTGTTCGCCGACGCGGCCGCCTGAGCGGCACACATCCAACGCCTGGCCTGCATGCGATGAGGGACGCAACCAGCATGCATTGTCCACGAAGACGGTCGCCAGAGCGGCGCGCTCCCCGCGGGCATGCACTAGTGCAGGCGGCGCTCCGCAGCAGAGTTAGAGCAGAGGCGGCAGCCACAGCAGCTCAGGTGAGAGCGATCGTGCGTGGCGGGCCGCCCGCTAGCTTGCCATCGGCGGCCCAGTACAGTGCATGTTTGTGTGCCTCAACGAGGGGCAACACACCGCGACTCGCCCGTCGATGCGCCGACGCGGAACGTACAACGTGTCCGAATCGACCTACGCGCAGCAGACCCAAGACCGGTCGCAGAGAGTCTAGACCCATACGCATAATACTGAGTAGTACTGAGTACAGTAAAGCTGCTGGTGAAAGTCGCGAAGTACAGTTGGCGCGAAACCGCGCGGAACGCGGCACTCTCTGCGCGAATAGACCGTAACTCCGTAAGACCGAAGCGAATTTCCGCGCCGCCGCCGCGGGCGCGTGGCCAGGACCGCGTGCGATCTGCGAACCAGAACGGAGCCGCGCACGCCCACGGACAAACGCCGGACTCTCCTCGCGACTCGCGGGCGACCGCGTCGTGCGGTCCCAAAATCGACCGTACACACAAGTCAACGCACAATTGTCACGTGCCTCGCTTTCCGCGTTCGCATCACACGCCGCTGACCGCTCTGCGCCGCCCTCCCATCACGTGGTGGGCGCGCCGTGCTAATCACGCCGCGAGGAAGTCCGCGAGTGAGTCGTCCTCGACGTCGTCGTCGGCCTGGTGCGGCAGGATGGTGTGAAAGGTCTGGAACATGGGCCAGAAGACCGAGTCGGCCGAGCGGGTGCCGAAGCAAGCCTCGATCTCGGGCAGGGTGTACCCGAGCACCCCGGCGGACTCGAAGGGGGAGCGAAAGGCGTGGCGGGTGAGCACCGACGCCGTGCAGCTCGGATCGTCGAGCAGCTTTGTCCGCAGCTCGTGCAGCAGCGTCATCGCGCGGCGGGTGTTGGGCGGAAGCCGCGGGTCCGTGGATAAGAAGGTGCGCACCGCAGCAAGCGCGTCGGCAGCCGGCGCGGCGGCGAGCGCTTCGGAGAGTGCGCGCTCACGCCCGCCCGCGGCTGCGGTGGACACGGACAGGGACACGCTCACGTGCCCTGCGGGCTTCGACGGTGTAACCACCTCCCTCTTGGCCGCAGGTGTAACCTCCCTGGGCCAGGGGCGGGGCTCTGCCTTGAAGACAGCGGCCGGCGGTCCGGCGGGTACGGCCACGTCACTTCGGCTGCTGCAGCCTCCTCCTCCGCCGCCGCCGCCGCCGCTGCCGCCGCCGCCGCTTCCGCCCGGGAACATGGGGGGCGGCGGGCCACTGCTCAAGCTGCGTTGCATCTCTACCGGCCGTGTCATAGACAGCATACCGTCACGCTGCGTCGCTGTTAGCCCGTCACCGCCGTAGCCGGGCAACGTGCCTCCACGCCCATCGCTACCCGGCCGGAAGATATTTGGCGTGCCCGGGTCGAGACGCTGCAGAATGACCTGTCGGCCACAAAGGAATTCGCTCTGCTTGCGCAGCCCTGCGTTCAGGTCGGCCGTTGAGCGAAGGCGCACGTACACCATGCCCGAGAAGCGGCCCGCGTGGTCCTTGCCCATCTCAATCGCATCGCGGTCGAGCACGAGCGGCTTGTAAAAGTTACGAATGTCCTCTTCCTTGGCTGTCCAGAGCACGGAGCGCATCTTGAGGACGCGGTTCTCGTGCACGTCGCGCTCCATGCGTTCGGGCAGGAAAAAGGGCGGCAGCTTGCTCCCGGGAAAGCCGTTCACGAAGCCATTCATCGGCATAGCGCCCGTGAAGCCGCCCGGTCCGCCCGGCGCCGGCGCGGGCCTGGGCATCACGGGTGGTTGCATCGCGGGTGTGGGCAGAGGTGGCTTTGGCGTAGGTGGCGCAGGTGGGGCCGACGATTGCGGCTGTTGCGACTGCGTTGAGGGCTCGTTGCGGGCGCTGTCAAAGACAACTGTCATGGTGCTTCCGCGGAGCGGCATTTCGTTGAGCCGGCGCTTGGCGCTCGTGGCCTCGCGCGTGCACGACATCTCCACAAGCGCGAGCATGCCGCCGCCGCTCGCCCTCGCGACCTGCACCTCCTCCACCTTGCCGAGCGGCTCGAGAAGCGTCTTGAGCTCATCAGAGGAGCAGCCGTGCGGCAGGTTGGAGAAGCGCAGGTAGCGGCAGCGCGGCTCGTCGTCCGCCGCGCGCGGTCGCTTGGCCTCGGACTCCATCGATCGGCACGTCTTCGGATTGTGAACAAGACTGTGAACACAGTAGATTGATCGAAAAAAACTACCTCGAAACTTCAGCCGGAGGAGCAGCACGCCACCGTTCGAGCAGCACGCTCGCACTCTCGAGCATGCGACGCACGGCGACGGCGCCTTCTGGCGGCGCTGCGGCGCGCTGGCAGATCGGGGCGGGGAAGTCTGTGTGACGTGGTGCTGGTGGCGCGGGCGGCTCCGCGCCCGCGCCGTCCTCTGTCATCGGGCGCGGGCGCCGCGGCGGCACGACGGGTGACGCGTCGAGGCCGATCAGTGCATGACCGAAGAGCGCGGCCAATGGAATGGGGGATCGAGGAGCACTTGCGAGCCATGCCTCCTCTTCCACAGCAAGGCGAGCGCTCACGCGCCGGCACTCGTCGTATATGAGAAGGCGGCCGAGCAGCTGGAGGGCCGCGTCCGACGCGAGCGGCACGAGCACGCGCAGCGGCACGGGCGGCAGGCCCGCGGGCAACTCAATCTTGTGAAAGTCGGGCAGCGCTTCGACTCCGGGCCAGCTCTCTCTTGTGGGGCTACCTAGGAAGGCGACGACGCGGAAGAGCTGGTCGATGTCCGACTCGCCGGGCAGGAGAGCGCAGAGCGTGTGCAGCTGCGCGAGCACGCATCCCGCCGCCCACAGGTCCACCCCCATGCCATAACGGCGCGATCCCAAGAGCAACTCGGGAGCACGGTACCAGCGCGACGCGACGGCATGCGAGAGCGAGGCGTCGTGCGCCGTCGGCAGCAGCCGTGCCTGCCCAAAGTCAGCGATGCGCAGCATGCCCGATGCGGAGAGCAGCAGGTTGTGTGGCTTGATGTCGCGGTGCAGCAAGCCGTCGGAGTGGATGGCACAAAGACCGCAGAACAGCATACGGCCCAGCGTGCTCGCATGCTCGTCGCAGAGAGGTAAATCACGCTGTGCTAGGAGTGACGCCAGCGAGCTCGACTCGAACGGCATGACGAGCACGATGTTCGAGCCGTGCGTGTGCACGCCGAGAAGCGGCACCACGTTCGGGTGGCTCACGCGGCGGAGCGCGTTCATCTCACGCACTGCATTGGTTGGAAGCTCGCGCACGTCACGTACGCGGATCCGCTTGAGCGCGACCTCAGTGCCCGTGCGGTCCCGCGCACGAAACACTGTTCCAAAGGCGCCCTCGCCCACCTTACCGAGGACCCGATAGTCGCCCGCGCAGGCAGAACCGCAATCCGCCATATCGGGTTTCGTCGCGAACTTGCAGCAGGCCTCACCGCACGTTCGTCTCGAAGTAGATGTGTCCGGATTCGACCAAGTGTAACATTCACAAGTCGAACCTCAGGTACGATTCCAATTGGCACATTCCAAATTAGGCCATCATCAGGCACGGCTCCGGCGGGTGTGAGAACTGGTGTGAGGCTCGTCAACGCTCGCGGGCCGCCCTTGTAGGCGGCGATGCCCAAGAAGGGCGGCAAGAAGGGCAAAAAGGGCCCAGCGCTGGTGACAGACGCAGCTTCCCTTGCCCCTTTCAACGTCAACGTGCGCGACATCATCGCGACACCCCTTGGTGTCGAGACTACGGTGGTCGGCGTCAAGGATGGCGCCCTCATGGTGATGTGGCCGGGTGGACTGGTCACCGCAGCGACCTGCGCACCGAGCAAGGCCTGCAACGCTCATGAGCTCAGCGTATTCGGGTACAACAAGCGGCCGGCGTCTGCCCACATCGAGCGATCCATCAACGAGCGTGAAAAGGCTCTTTACGAGCACCGACGATATGACAAGCCGCTCCCACTGACGGCGCGTATCAACCTGCCACTCGGCAAGAAGGGCGTAGCGCGTGGCAAGACTGGCCTCGATGGCACTGAGAAATACGAGGCCTTCCAAGCGTACCTCAGTAACCCCTCGGCTCCGCGTGCGGGGAGCGCGCCCGCGGGCAAGGACGCCAAGAAGAAGAAGTGAGCCCAGATAACTTGCGTTCGAGTGCTTGCACTGCTGGAAGCTCGCTTCAGACCGGAGCATCACGGCTCCGAAATTCTACTGTACGGTCAATAGTCCCGTAGCATGCGATGATTAGGCCATGTGAGTACTACGCTGCGCCGAGCGCCGGTTTGCGGCGCCTGCGTGCTCTGCGGACATGAGTCGTGTATCAGGACCGCACCTGCAGGGCCCCGCCCATTACTTGATCTGCCCAAGACCTCCAGACCTCAATTACATGGGTATAGTTAGTAAGAGTCCGAAAACGTGACTAAACTCACAAGCGTCGGATTACGTGGCACGCTCCTCGCTCGGGTCGTTCGTGCTCGTTCTCGACGATGCCGGCCCATTAGCCGCGCGCGGCCCCCGACCGGCGAACCCGACGGTGTACCATGCGGTGAACCCACATGCGGCCATGCGCGATACATGCCGCGTTTACGAGTACGCGGTTCCATTACGTAACGTGTCTTTGTGCCCGCACTGTCCGCGGAGTACTCCGCGACGGGTGCCGGAACGCCCGCGCAGCAAGCGCCCAAGCGAAAATCCAACGCGCCTCTCGGACCGACGCGCGACAGCCGAGCTGGGAGGCGTGAGCCACCCGCAATAGCACGGTTCGCACCCACAGCCACTGGTGTATCTCGACCAAAGCGGCCCTGGGCGGCTATCGGGGCGACACAAAAAGCCGCCTTGTACAGCTTGCGATTGGCTGTGCTCAGATCGATTCGCGCCTCCCAGTACCGGTAGCATCCCAGGATCTACCCAGGATCGATTCGCGCAATGTACTCGGTCGTAGAAGGCCCGTTCCTTGTAGTGTAAGTCAAGTCGGGCGAGCGCTCCTTGGCGCGTTCGATGCGCCAGCGCATCAAGCTGCCGATACAATGGCCGATGGCACCGATCGAGAGTACGACGACGAAGGCGACCGTGTTCTCCCATGAGGAGTAGAGATTCGTCAAAAGAGCGCTGACGGCAAAGCAGAACGGCAGCAAGCAGTAGCAGACGGCGGTCTGCACGCCGCCCGGCAGCTGGAAGGGACGCTCGACGTTCGGGCGCTGTACTCGCAGCGCGATGAAAGAGTACAGGAAGAGGCAGTGCGAGCATGCGAACAGCATCATCTCCACCTCGACGAGCGCCTCGAGGTGAAACTGATGAGGGAGGCAATCATGGGTCATCAGTGATCATCAGAGGTCATCAGAGCGCCTCAAGGTGCACCTGATGAGGGAGGCAATCCATCGCACTCAATGGCACTCGTTCATTCAATCGCAACGTGAGTCGCACAGCTGAGCGAAACAAGGAGCTATGCAGGAGCTATGCGTGGCCATCCGTGGCGATCTCCGGCACTCGAGATCAGCTCGGGATGATCTCCGGCACTCGAGATCAGCTCGGGATGCACCTGGGTCAGGCAGCCCGCAATCGTCGCGTTGAAGAGTACGTTGGCGCGCGACATGCCGCCGCCCTCTGGCTCGGTCTTCAGCCAGAGGGTGAGCGAAGCCAAGCAGCGTCGGTGCAGCATCGGGGTCTGCGCGGCCTCCAGCGGGGGCTCATTCATGCGGGGGGTGAGCCTCGACGGCGGCGGGGCCTCTCGATTCAACGGCAGCAGGCACGTGAACCCAAGGTCACTCAAGTACGCGTGAACAAAGGCGCCGCACGAGCGCTCCGCCGCGATGACCTGCGAGTGGTACAGGCCGACCTGCGCCATGTTCGCGCCAACCACGAAGAGCGTCTTGAGCCACAGGCCGGAGAGCTGACCAGCGAGGGTTCCAAAGTAGCCCGCGTCGTAATGCTCAGTGTCGGGGTCGAGAGAGAGCGCGACGGCAAAGGGCATCACGTTGAGCGCGATGACGAGCGGCAGCAGGAATGCGACGACGGCTGGGTAGGTGTACTTGGGATTTTCGACTTCACCCGCCATCGATCCGAGCGTCGAGAAGCCCGAGTAGAGCCACTGGAGTTCAACAAGGTGCCACAATGAGTCAGAGGGACAAGAGCACTCAGAGGCCCTCAGAAGCACTCAGAGGCACCCAGAAGCATTCAGAAGCAATCGTACCAGCGCCCACGAGATGAGGAGAGCCCAGTCAGCATGCAATCAGCATGCAATCAGCATGCAATCAGCATGCAATCAGCATGCAATCGTACCAGCGCCCACGAGATGAGGAGAGCCCAGTCAGTCTCGCCTTCCGTCGAGGTGAGCACCTCGGGCTCGAGCCGACCGAGACCGATGACGATGAAGATGAGGCTCGGGGTGAGAGAGAGGAAGAAGACGACGCTCTGCGAGGCCGTCACCCAGTCGAGGCCCATGCAGTTGGTCACCGCCACGCAGACGACCATGGCCAAGCAGATCCCCTGCTCGCTGCCCAGCCCCAGTTGGAGTGCCTTGCTCACGTACTTAGCGGCGATCTGCGGGTACACCGCCGCGTCGAGCAGGTTGGTGAACCACACCCAAAAGCAGTTGTGGCCGCCGATGCGCGGCCCGCACGCCTCGGCCGTCCACACGACCTGACCGCCGTCCACCGGGAAGGCGGTGGCAAGCTCGGCCGTCATGAGTGCGTTCGGGAGCGCGAAGCAGAGTCCAGCGAGCACCGTCCAGAGGAAGACGATCAGCGGCGGCCCCGACGAGACCATCGTCTCATTGCCGTACAGGCCGCCCGAGACCCAGAAGAAGCCGATGACCACGAGCGTGCACACGCCCACTCGCTTTTTTGCCTCGCTCTCCGATGTCGGTAACAAAACCTGCCGCTCGCCGCCAGGCGCGGGCATCATCGCGGATGCGGGTGCCGAGGCGGCGCCCGGGACGGCAGGCGCTCCCTCTGCTGTGGCGGCGACGCTCGCCGTGGCGTCCGCACCACCCGTGTGGACCCGCCCCCGGTGGTCCCGCTCGAGTTGCAGCCCGGTCGTGTCATGTTAGGTCAAGTCAAGTCAAGTTCAAGTCAAGTCAAGTCAAGTCACATAAGAATAGTCTGCATACGAGTGAGGCACTCACTCACTCACTCACTCACTCACTCACTCACTCACTCACTCACTCACTCACTCACTCACTCACTCACTCACTCACTCACTCACTCACTCACTCGCTCACTCCCTGGACTCCCTGCTTACGAAATCGAAATTGGTCGTCTTGAACTCACATCTGAAAACGGGAGATTCTGCGGACAAGTTCGAGGAGTTTTGAGGCATCGATTTTTTGACGAAGCGAGATGTTCGAGGTCTACATGCGCGTAATCTCACCGGCTGAGTGTGTGTCTCTTTTCATTAGTAATCCGCAATGGCGAGCGGCTTGGCTGCCCCGAACTATGGAATGGCCCCCTGCGGACGCGTGCGCGTGCAGCCGGCGAGCCCTCAGCTCCTGAGCGCCGTCGACAATCCCTCGTCCACCATCGGTGGGCGCTGGATCATCTCGTCGTCGGCGCTTTACTTGCTCGAGCAAGTGTACAAGATCGAGAACTACCCCTCACTGCACATGCGCCAGCGGCTCGCAACGGACTTGGAAGTATCGCAGCGGCAGGTATTTGCGCGCGCATGGCCGCCCGTGCGGCCGGGCTCCCTTCCCCCTCCCACTTGCAACCGGGAGATCTGCAACCGGGGCTCCGCAGATCTCTCCCTTACCGTTGCTGTGCTTGCCACCCCTTCGCTCGACGCGACGCAGATCCAGGTGTGGTTCCAGAACCGGCGCCAGCGCGACCGCAACCTCATCAAGGCGTCCGAGAAGCTCTCTCCCAAGATGGAGTCGTCGGGGCTGCGCCCCAGCGATGCGAGCCGCTCGGCCAAGGACGGCGATGAGTCCATGGAGAAGGACGAGGCGAGCGACCACTGTGATGCGGGATCGGACGCGTCGGGGGCGTCGCACTCGCGGGCCAAGAAGGCACCGTGCGCCTCCGACAAGACTCCGACGAGCGGCCACTCGAGCACGCCTTCGTCATTGGCCTCCCCGTCACCGGAGCTCTCGCCGCCTTCCAGCCCGGGCCTTCTCTCGGAGCACTCGCACTCCCGAAAGACCGTGCCGTCGTTGCAGATGGCGCCACCGACGGCGCGACCGTGGCAGACCCTCGGGCTCTTGCCCCTGATGCCGCAGCCAATGGGCAATCGCTCCTCGGCTGCGCATGCAAGTGCTCACCACGGCGCCGGTCCGTCGTCTTCTTCCGCTGAGCGCGCGACCCACGCCGAAAGGGGGGTCGCGAGGGCGGGGGCCGGCCAGTCGTTCAGGCCGTCCCTGGCATCGATGCCCGCGCCCCCGCTCCCAGGCGTACCGTCGTGGGGCGCTCCCCCTCCGCAGGCCGGCATCGGCGGAAGCGCTCGCCCCAGCGCTCGACCCTCCCTTCTCACCCAAGGGTTGGGACTTGAGCCCTCAGTGGCCGCCGCGCTGCCCAATGTGGCAGTCTATCTGCAGCACATTGAGCGGCTGCAATCGGCCTATCTGCGCCTCGGCAGCGGCGTGAACGCGCCTAGCCTTGAGGGCGAGGCGCCGCCGCTGCCTCAACCTTCGAAAGCGGCGCATTCCACACACCCGCTGCCTCGTCTCCCCTCTTCCTCCGTTGCCGCCTCGCCGATGCCGCTGCCGACCAACCCGCCCTTCTTTGCCACCGCCCTTGGCACGCCTCTGTTCGATCTGCCGCTGTCCCAAGGCATCCCGGGCCTGTGGGGTGGCTACCCTCCTCCGGCGTTGAGTCTGGACCCGTCGGTCTTTTACAATTTGCACATGTCGGACCTCTCGGCGCACGTCCTGCGTGCTCACACTGCAGCGCTCTCGCAGGCCTTTTCGGCGCCCCCCCTTTCGATCCCCCCCCTTTCGATCCCCCCCCTTTCGAGCCTCCCCCTTTCGAGCCTTCCCCTTTCGAGCCCCCCAATGGCCACCGGCACCGCGATGCCCGCCCCGACCGCTTCCTCGAGTTTCCCGTTCCAACGGTCATCGTCCACGATGGACGACGCACCGGAGCTGGGCAAATGCTTCAAGAAGCCGCGCAGCAACACGGACCCCTTCCCGCAAAGCTATGCGCGGGCCACCTCCGTCGACGCGACCTCCGCGACCACGTTCGAGCAGCCCTCGACAGAGACCTCGGCCATCGGCTCAGATTATGGGACCAACTCGAACGACCTGAACGTCGACCAGGCCTTCGACTGGCGCGGCGCCAACAGTATGATGGACCTGGACATGGACCTGATCATGGGCATGGCGGGCGTGGTCGACTCGAAGGTGGCCGTCGTCTGAGCCGCAGGCTCGCGGGACTGAATGCCACAAGAGAAACGCCAAAGGCCCGCCGCCTTCACATGCATGCTGGCGGCAACGCGGCATCATGTCATAGACGTAAGACGAAAGTATAGCGCTGAGCCTGAGGCCCTGAGCGGGTCCGGCGTGTGTAAGGACTAATGCGAAATGACGGAAATGACCTGCTGATGTCCTGCTCTCGTGAATCGGTTTCGTTCAACCCCGTGCGGTGACACCTGTCTCACCTGTCGACTGTGCACAGAGATCAGAGTGAGCAGTGACGCTTCGAAGTAGTCTCAGCCGGAGCCGAGAGCTCTGACACTTTTGTCTTTTCGTGTTTCGACGTCGCGTGGATCTTGGTTCTATCTCGTCTTCTTGTTGGCTTGGTGTTGGTGGCTGGTGCCGCCGCTCCGCCTGTATCCGCCTGTCCCACTCAGAGTGGCTTTACTGTGCGGTGGCTGTCGCGCTGTGCGCCTCGACTGCGGACTGCCTCGTTGGCGTGGACCGGTCGGGAAGTCGGGGATCGACGGTCCTGGACAGGAGCCTGCTGTGGGCCTGGTGTGATTCGTTTCTCGCGCGTGTGCCAGTCCCCGCCCTCGCACGTGGGTCGCACCGCACACCACAGCCCCGCCCTGGTGAGGGAGGTGAACATGAAACGTCAAATGACAGGACAGTCAGAGAATGGACAACTCCGCGCGGTCGAAACGGGTCTTACACGGGTCTCCGGGGAGGGTCGAGGGATTGAGCCCGCCCGTCGCCGGGGATCCCTTGTTCGTCTGATTCGTCCGCGGCGCGTCAGAAACGAAGAAAATGAAACCGCGAGCAGCCTAGATCACGAGTTTGGAAGTGAGAGAAGTGCACGAGTGCACGAGCTGGACTGCCCTCTCCTTCCTTCGTTCATCCTGTGGACGTGTGCGCGCATCTCCGTGCCCACTCTCGAGCGACGTCCAAGACAGACGGTACAAAACGCGCCTATTACCGGCTCGTCCGTCCGCGCAAATTTATCCGTTTCGATGCCCGCTTCGCTCACCGACTATCTGTGCTATGGGGCCGTCGACCTCATCGACGGGCTCTCTGCTGAGCAGGTCAAGGATGCGCTCGCAGTGTCCTGCACAGAGATGGAGGCGCAACGGCAAGCGGCCCTTGCGGCTCTACTCCCGGGCAAGCGCTTGGCGCTGCCAGGTTTGGCGATGCTACACGCATTTCAAGCAACCCACGGCAAAGGATGTGCCTTGTCCAAGCTGCAGCCAGGCCCACTGCCAAACAAGGTACGCGAGGATGTGATGCTCCAGCTTTACCGCAAGATCAGCGGCGACAAGATAACAGACGATGCAACCCTCTTGGACCAGGCAATCAAGATCTATCGGCGGCGAGTCAGTGGTACAAGACCTCCGGATGGCACGCTCTGGAGAAACGTCGGTCCGTCGAGGCCCGAGATTGGCGTCGAGATCCGCAACGCTGCGCTGTCCGCGGCTCTGCAGTGGAAGGTCACGTTTAGCTCTCAGGAGCTCCAGGCGCTGTGTGTCAAGCGTTTGCACCATAATAGCTTCATTAAGGCAGGAGAAGACTATTATGAGGCGCTTGAGAAGCCATCTCTCGGGATGCGCAACTGGTTTGCGAGCTTGTCATTCCAGAAGCGCGAGCCGCTCTCCGGTAGTGGAGGCGCCGAGAGGCTACAGATCGAAGTGGCAGAGAATGGCCTCACGGTGCTGAGAAAGTGCCCAGACATGGACGTGGACGGACTGAAGGTCGGCATGGAGTGCTGGGTCATGGACCCCGCGCAATTTCCCCTGCTTGAAGTGCCAAGAGCTATGAGCAAAGAGGACAAACGGTGGTACCGCGGCCGGATCACCGCGATCAATTATCGATGCATGGTCACTCCAAGTTCTCTTGTTCTTGACACTCCGCCACCGATCAGCATCAGGATCTTGGCCACCGCCGATGGAGCCACAGATGCCGCTCTGCTGCCCGGGCAGAGAGACTTTGTTTGCCGCAAGAAGCACCTCAGGCCGCTCAGGGAGGGTGACCTGGTCGCTTCGAGCACACCGCGACGTAGTGCAGTCGTCGGACCGTCGTCCGCCCGTCGTCACGCCGTGCACATATGATCCGCTAAAGGCGAGGGTGTTTTAATCACCCCCCCTGTCGTAGAAAACGATAGCTAGCGCGCCCCGTGAACAGATTCGTCGATGATTCTCCGAGCGGGTTTGACTAATGAAAGACAATTGTGTCTTCACAGCCAAACTCCAGTTTCATATCCAGTTTCGCGCCATCCTCTCTGCCTCCACGCGCGCGCCTTGACTCGCGCGCTCGAAACCATCGCGACCAACGTCATGTTGACCCAGCGAGCCATACCGCACGTGCAGCCGCTGCTGCCCTCTGGTGCCTCCACCAGCCCGGGCGCAACGCGGCTCGCCGTCTCGGAGAGCATGCACGTCATCCTCGTCGCCAAAGGCCATGCCATCGACTGCTTTGACCTTCAGATGTCCTTCCTATGCACGGCCCGGTTGCCTTCGCCGGCTGTCGAGCTGAGGTTTTCGCCGCACGACTCTAGCCTCCTCGCTGTCGGGACGGCTGCCGGCGATCTGCTCCTGATGCGCCTCCGCCGGGCGCCAGCGGATGGGCAGCTCGTGCTCTTCCACATCTTGCAACAGTGGAGCATGCGACCCGACGCGGCTCCGCTGACGGCCGCCGCGCCGGCCGATGTCGTGCGCTTCCACCCGTCACGTGACGACCTCCTCGCAGTCGTCTGCAGTGGCCAAGTGCGCCTCCTCAGCCACGGCCTTGGCAAGCTCGCGATCTCTTCGCCTTGCTGCCGTGTGGATGACGACGGCGCTCACGACGGCGCCATCGCCACGACGATCACCTGGTGCGGCTCGCTGCTCGCTGTGGGCCGCGCGAGCGGCGCCGTGCACCTGTGGCGCGTCGACGTGCCGCAGCGCTCCGACACACGAGCGGGCCTCGCGCTCGAACTGTCCCTCGGGGCGCAAACTCTCGTGAGCGCACTCCCAGCGCCTCCCACACGTTCGTCAGGCTCGTCAGGCTCGTCAGGGGTGCGCTGCCTCCGCTGGATGCCCTCTGATATCGAGGGGGAGGCCGAGGGCTCCGCGGGCGTGCTTCTCGTCGGCGACGAACCCAGCCGACTGCGAGCCTTCCTGCTGCCCTCTGCATGGTCCACCTCGGCCCATGGAGCCAACGGCGCTCAGTTGCTGGCCAACTTGCCTACTGGTCCTCTGCCCGGCGCGAGCGCCTTGGCGCACGTGAGCGAGCCACTCACGCTGGGTGCGCACATCGGCGGCGAGCTGCGCGCGACCATCGCGCTCTCCGAATGTGACGAATCTCGGCGGCCGGACGATGTGACGAAACTTCGCACCTTCGAGGTGAGCCACCCTCGCTGGCTTCTGCTATCCGGGCCGGGCTCGCCATGCCTCTTCGCGATGCCCTACGGCCAGCCGACGACGGCGGACGCGCATCCCGCCCAACACGACGCGCATCATCCCGCCGCCGCGGCGGTACGCTTTCCGACGCCGACGGAATTGCTGTGCGCGCCCAACGTCGTCCTCGAGCCGCCGCCGTGCCACGTGTACGGCCTGCACCGGATCGCCTCTCGCGACTGCCGTGCCCGGGTCCATGCACGGATGATGGCCTCGACAGAGAGCCTGGCGGAGCCCGACACGGCGCCCAAGATGCCCGACACGGCGTCCATGAAGCCCGACACGGCGCCGACCCATCTTGGAGAAGGCACGGAGCTGCTGCTCGTGTTGAGCGACGTCGCGCTCCATGTCGTCCAACTGCGCGCGGACCCGGCGGGCATGCTCACGACGGCGCGCCACGCGTCCGAGCCGACCGAAGGGCCCAAGCTGAAGCCCAAGATGCCCGGCACGGCGCCACCGCTGGGGCGCGCGCCGCCGCCGCCGCCGCCGCCCGCACGTCCAGAGAAGCCGTACCCACAGCCGCTGGTCGCCCACCTGCTACCCGCCGCGCCTCGTCGGCCAGAGGGGCCCACGACGGCGCCCGTAACGGCCGGCCGTGAGGCGTCGGCGCGGCCGGTTGTGCCCACGACGGCGCCCGTAACGGCCGGCCGTGAGGCGTCGGCGGTCGTCGACACCCACGACGGGCTCGTCCCCGGGTCGAATGCTGCCCTGCTCGCTCAGGTGACGAGCTGATGGCCCCCGATTGCATGCTGATTGCGCCCGATTGCATGCTGATTGCCCCCCGATTGCATGCTGATTGCGCCCTATTCGAATCTGCTCGCGAAGGTGGCGGCTCTGGAAGCGCGCGCGCGCGGTGCAGAGGCCCGCGTCGCCGAGCTCCAAACCTCCTTCGATCTCTTCATGGCGCAGAGCCAGCAGCAGCAACAGCTCCTGCTGGTGGCGCTCGAGACGGCGCTCGAGAAGATGGCTGCCGAGCGCCGTCTCGGGCGCCTCTCCGCCGTCGGGGCGGCACAGGGAAGTGCACCCTACGACTCCGAAGCGTTTGCATTCACACCTCCTGGGTCCCGCCAGCGGCAGGGGCGCCCACCTGAGGCGTCGTCGTGGGCGGCCTTGGATTCGTCTGACGATTCAGAGCTGTCGCCATCGGATGCGTCGAACGAGTCGGAGCCGACGTCGGCGCCCATCTCCCCCACGCCCGTCGCGCGCATGCAAAATGCACGCTAATTGCACGGGTCTCCCCCACGGCCACGCCCGTCGCGCGCTTGCTAGTTGCCGTGCAAGCTAATCACGGCGAGCATGGGTGCGTCGCCCCAACGCACCAGCCACCACACGCTGTGAAGCTGTGTGATGTCGTCGCGCGGAGTTGCCGGTTCCGGTTTTAGTTTATTCGTAATGTTTGCGAGGTATGCTAATTAGCACGCAGAGCACCAACTATCGTGCACCGACGGGCGGGGTCTCCCCCGCCCCAGCACGCGCCCACGCCCGTCGCGCCGCGCAAGCTAATTGCACGGCCACGGGTCTTACTCCACGAGGTATCGAACCACGTCCACGACGCCTGTCGCGCCGGGCGACCGATCACTGCTTTATGTACATCTTTGACCACGCCCAAGCAGCAAGCAGCTCGTTATATGTGTGTGTATTCGTCGATAAGTGCCACACCGACCCACAACCGGCTGTACGGGCAGCGGGATAGTGGTGGCTGTAAGGTGCTATGCTATGAGTGGTGAATGAGTGGTGGTTGGTGCCCCAGCGCGCGCGTGCAGCGCCCAGCGGTCGCATACGGCACGTTCTACGTCAGCAGAAGAGGTCGACCCGGACGCCGGCGGCATGGCTGCCACGTGGCCGCGCCGAGTCGAGCGCCGAGCAGCCGGCAGCGGGCTCGTTCACGGCAGCCACGTCGCTGTGAACCCAGCATTCGTAACGGCCATCGCGCGACCGCACCAGCCGACACGCGCTGCCGCGGGCGCCCAGCCGACACGCGCTGCCGCGGGCGCCGTCGCCGGCCGTTTCGAACGCACCCGCCGTTCCCAACTCGAGCGCCGTTCCGAGCAGCGGCGGGTGCAGCGGGCAGAGCACGTGGTCAAAGAGGAACTTGTACAAGAGCGTACGCACACGGTCGGTGCCGTACCGGACGGAGCCCAACGGCCGCACCTAATGAGGGAGGTCATCAGAGGTCGTCAGAGGTCATCAGAGGTCGTCAGAGGTCATCAGAGGTCATCAGAGGTCATCAGAGGTCATCAAAGGTCATCAGAGGTCGGAGCCCAACGGCCGCACGTTGGTCAGGTGCTCACGCCGCCACGCGATGCTCTCGCTGACGGCGAGACCGTGCACGTCCATGCCGCCGACAGTACTGCCGCTGCCGCCAGCAGCGCCCGCCACAGCGCCCGAATACACGTGGCCTCCGCTCGCCACAGCGCCCGAATACACGTGGCCTCCGCTCCATGAGCTTACAAGCAGCCCGAGGAGCATCGGGCGGGCGGCGGGCGGCGCGGGCAGCAGCAGCGAGCGAGCCTCCTCCATCCGCGCGCGTAGCTGTGCATCGTGCGCGAGGTCGAGGAGGAGCACCTGATGAGGGAGGTCATCAGAGGCTCATCAGAGGTCATCAGAGGTCATCAGAGGTCATCAGAGGTCATCAGAGGCTCATCAGAGGTCATCAGAGGTCATCAGAGGTCATCAGAGGTCATCAGAGGTCATCAGAGGTCATCAGAGGTCATCAGAGGTCGAGGAGTAGCACCTCGGGCAACGAGTCGGCTGGTGCGGCTCGCAGCTCGTCGAGGAGTGCCAAAGGGCGTGCGTACCTGATGAGGATGGTCATCAGAGGTCATCAGAGGTCATCAGAGGTCATCAGAGGTCATCAAGGAGCGCCAGAGGACGCGCGCACATGCATGCAGGCGTGGCCGCCACGACGTCGTAGAAGGTGCCGTCGGCGGGCAGGGGTGTGAACGGATAGGTGCTCGAGAGGACGCCCAGGTGATGAAAGCGCCACACGAGCGCGCCGAAGACTTTGATAGGCTCAGCAGCAGCCAATGGTAGTGGACGGCCAATGGAAGTGGACGGCCGATGGCAGTGGAGCGCCGTCGTGGGCGCCGGGGGCAGTGGACGGCCGATGGCTGTGGTGCTGGCGGACGCGAGCGACGAGGCGCTCACGACGGCGCTCGCGACGGCGCTCGTCGGCGCGCGCAGCTCGACGTGCATGCGCAGCATGCCGGCACGGCGCGGCACGAACTCGAAGGTGAGGTGGAGCGCCGTCGTGGGCGCCGGGTCGCGCGCCGTGTCGAGCGTCGCCAGGGAGTGCAGCAGCGCTTCGCCCTCGTCGACACCATCGTAGCGGCAGCACACCTGCATGCAATCAGCACGCAATCAATATGCAATCAGAACGCAATCAGCATTCACTCAGCATGCAATCAGTATGCAATCAGAATGCAATCATACTGCAATCAGCATGCAATCAGCACCCTCGTAGCGGCAGCATACCGCCGCGCGTGCAAAGGCCTCCGCACGCTCTCGTGCGGCGCCCGTGACGACGCCCAACTCAACGCCAGGACCGCTCCTGAGCCGCAGCTTGAGGTGGGCGTCGAGGCGCGCCGTCTCACCCTCGATAGCGCAGCGCAGCCTGATGGACAAGATCTCGAGGGCGGATACCTCAAAGTCAAACGCGGCTCCGCCCTCGAGATCTCCGCCCTTTGCGATCTCCGCACTCGAGATCTCAAAGTCAGACGCGGCTCCGCCCTCGGACAGCAGCGCCACGTCGCCGGGCGTGCGAGGATGCGACGAAACCCTCTGCTGGAGAGCGCCGTACTGATCGCCCTGAGCGTCGTAATGAGCGCCATGAGCGCCGTGAGCGTCGTCCTGAGCGCCCACCGCAACGCCATCGGGCTCCGTCCCCTTGAGCTCGACGCCCGTGGTGCTGCTCAATACGGCGCCCGGCGCTCCCAAATCGAGCACACGCACCTTGAGAGGCGTGCCTGCAATGAGGGAGCAATCAGCATGCAATCAGGGAGGCAATCAGCATACAATCAGGGAGGCAATCAGCATGCAATCAGGGAGGCAATCAGCCTGCAATCAGGGAGGAAATCAGCATGCAAAGGCGTGCCTGCAATGCGATCGGTTCCGTTGAGGAGGACGGTGAGGTAATGCAGGCCGGCGGTCTGCAGGTAGCCTTCACAGATGTAGACGCCCGCCTCGGCGCTCGGCGTGGTGGAGATGCGAGTGCCCGAGATAATACCCGAGGTGTTGCCCGAGGTAATGCCCGAAGTGGTGCTCGAAGGGCCGCTCACCTGCATCGGGGCAAGGCAACAACCCGCGGTCATCAGGGGCCATCGGGCGAAATTAGTAGCACTCCTAATGAGGCCATCATGAGCACACTCAGAGGCCATCCGCTCACCTGCACCTCAAGGCGGTCCTGCGCCGCGGGCCGTGCGTTACCGTACGTGTCGCACACGGCCACGGAGAAACGCAGCGCCGTGCCGAGCGCATGCGGCGCCGTGAGCAGCGGCCCGGCGGCTCGGACCTGATGAGGATGGTCATTAGAGGTCATCAAAGGTCATCAGAAGTCATCAGAGGTCATCAGAGGTCATCAGAGGTCATCAGAGGTCATCAGCGGCCCTGCGGCTCGGACCTTGCATGCAATGAGGGAGGCAATCAGCATGCAATGAGGGAGGCAATCAGCATGCAATGAGCAGCGGCCCGGCGGCTCGGACCTTGCATGCGGAGGCGGCGGCGGCGGCGGGCAACACATTGAGAAAGTAGGGCGAGTCTCCAAGAGGGGCTGCCCCCTCCGAGCTACGGAAGAAGATGACGAGACGGCCCGAACGGACGGGCTGGAAGATGGCGCGGTAGGTGCCATCTCCGAGGCTCGAGATCCAAACGGCCACGTGGTCCTCGCCCGGGACGGCGTCTGCACGGAGCCCAGCCGCGGAGCTCACGACGACGATCTCCACAGGGGAGATCGTGCCGCCCCCGCCGTTGCCGCCGTTGCCGCCGCCGCCGCCGCCGCCGCTTGCTCGCGGCTTGGAGGAGATGCGATTGCCGAAGCGATCACAGGCGCTGATGAGGAGTTCCTGACGCTCACCTGGGTTGACGAAGCTCATGAGTGGCAATCAATGACAATCAAGGGCAATCAAGGACATTCAAGGACCATCCTGGCGCTCACCTGCGATGGCGGTGCCCAAGCGCAGGCAGTCGCCGGTGAGGGTACAGTGCTCGGGCGACGGGGCGGCCGGTGAGACGAAAATCGACGCCGGCGAGCCAGTGACGTCTACCCCGCCGTCGTCATCCACTAGAGCCGCCTCTCCACACAAACGATCAGTCCGCTGGCCGCCGTCGCCGCCGCCCTGCTCTCCTGGCACACCGCCGCCGCCGCCGCCGCCGCCGCCGTCGCCGCCGCCCTGCTCTCCTGGCACACCGCCGCCGCCGCCGCCGCCGCCGCCGCCGCCGCCGCCCTGCTCGCCTGGCACAGCTCCACGGTAGAGCTGCACCCGAAGCTCATACGCCCCTGCCACCTCGCAGCACAGGCTCAGCTCATAGAGGCCAGCACGCACCTGATGAGGATGGTCATCATAAGTCATCAGTGGTCATCAGTGGTCATCAGTGGTCATCAGCACAGGCTGAGCTCGTAGAGGCCAGCACGCACGTGGCGGATCGTCGGTGGCGGCAGCTCGGCACCTCGACGCCCGCTGAGCGACGCGCCGAAGTGAGCGCCTTCCGAAAGCGAGCACTCCACCCCCGCCGCGCTGCGTGCGATGACCTTGAAGTTGAGCGGTGTGCCTGCCACTGCACGGAGACGCCCGCCAGGTCGGGGGGTCGAAGAGCCTGCGCTCGCGCCCGCGACGGCGCCGTCGTCGATGCTGTTGCTGCTGCCGGCGCAGTCGCTGCTGGCGGTCGTGTCGAGAATGCACATGCGCGCCTCGACCGCCACCTTCTTTGCGCGCCTGCTGGCCGGCTTGGGCGAGCGACACAGCGCGGACCGCGCCGACTGGGTGCCACAGAGCACCAGCGTATGAGCGCCGCCGCATGCGACGCCGATGACCCTTACGGGCTCGACTACGTCGCCATCCTCTGTAGGCGCGCTCGAGGGGCGTTCTCGGCCTGGAGGTTCTCGATCTCGGGAGACCTCCATGCCGAGATCGAGGCCGAGATCGAGGCCGAGATCGAGGCCGAGATCGAGGCCCTCGAGAAAGGGGAGCGCCACACCTGCATGCAATCAGCACGCAATCAGCACGCAATCGAGGCCCTCGAGAAAGGTCCGCCCGGCACACCTCGCATCTCACTCGCAGCATCGCGCTCCACCTTGGCGCCGCCGCCGCCGCCGCTGCTCGCCGCCACCGTACCGGTGCCGGTACGTAACGGTCGGCTGCCACCGGTAACCACAATGGCACCGGACGCGCGCGTGTGAGGCGTGGCAAGGCGCGCGGCCGCCTGCACGGTCGCGTGCATGGCGGCGGTTGGCTGGTCGAGTGGCTGATCGGACCCAAGGCGCCCTGAGCACGACCTCCCCCATGAGATCACTCGGCCTGTGCGTGTCAAGGCGACCATGTGGTCCTCCGCACACGCCACCTCGGCTAAGGGATACGCCTCGACCGCCTCGACAAGGCGTGGCTCGAGCTCATCGCCGCGCTGCGTGCCATGCCCGCATTGGTTCCAGGATCCACCTGGTGCGGCAATCAGTGGCAATCAGTGGCGATCAGTGGCAATCAGTGGCCATCAGTGGCCATCAGTGGCCATCAGTGGCAATCAGTTGGCAATTAGTGGCAATCAGTGGCAATCAGTGGCAATCAGTGGCAATCATAGACAGGGCTTGGTCAGAGGCACTCAGTGGCAATCAAAGGCCACCGAGGCAATCAACGACACTCACTTCCCCAAGTCCATAACTGTCCCGCCTCGTCGATGCACGCCGTGCACGCGCCGCCGCATGCAATCATCTGCACGCGCACGCCGGCAAGCGGCCCCAGCACCAACCGCGGCATGCGCTCGGAGCTGTTCAAGCCGTGCCCGAGTCGGCCATACCTGCATGCACAATCAGAGAGGCCATTAGCATGCCACATCAGCCATTAGCATGCACAATCAGAGGGAGGCGCCATCAGCATGCACCATCAGCGAGGCCAGCATGCACAATCAGAGGGAGGCGCCATCAGCATGCACCATCAGCGAGGCCAGCATGCACAATCAGAGGGAGGCGCCATCAGCATGCACCATCAGCGAGGCCAGCATGCACAATCAGAGGGATGCCATCAGGGAGGTCATCAGCGAGGCCAGCATGCACAATCAGAGGGATGCCATCAGGGAGGTCATCAGCGAGGCCAGCATGCACAATCAGGGATGCCATCAGGAAGGTCATCAGAGAAGACACCAGCGAGGCCATCAGGGAGGCCATCACGCAGACCATCGGCAACCTATCAGCACGCAATCAGCACGCAATCGGCACGCAATCAGCACGCAATCGGCACGCAATCAGCACGCAATCGGCACGCAATCAGCACGCAATCAGCACGCAATCAGCACGCAATCAGCACACAATCAGCACGTAATCAGCACGTAATCAGCACACAATCAGCACGCAATCAGCACGCAATCAGCACGCAATCAGCATGCAATCACTCATACCTCCCCTCGCCCCAGGTGTACACGACGCCCTCATCGCGGGAGAGCGCGCAGCTGTGATAGTTGCCACAGGCGATCGCGCTACAGGCGACGCTCGCGAGCTCCGCCACGGAACTGGGCGTGAATACGTCGTGTGGCGCACGGACGGACGTCAATGTGAACACGTCGTGCCCATTTGGCGCGGCGACGCGCGGCTGCTCCTGCTCGGTGCCCAGCACAGCGCTCGATGGCCGCTCGTGCACGCTGCCCAGCCCGAGCTGCCCGAGCTCGCCCGCGCCGCACGCGAGTACAGCGCCCGGGCGCGAGAGGAAGAGCGTGTGCGCGAAGCCGCACGCGACCGCCACGACGCGAGTGCCGCTCAGCGCCGACAACATCTCCGGCCTGAGCACCAGATCGTCGTCGGCTGGCGTGCCGAGGCCCAGCTGTCCGTTGCTGTTGGAGCCGCACGCTAGGACGCGGCCGCGCGAGGTGCAAAAGACCGTGTGCTTCGCGCCGCACGCGACGCCCGCCAGCCGCTGCCCGTCGCACCCGATCGCTTCGGGCGTCATTCTCACGATCTTGTCCCCCATCCCAAGCTGCCCGTGCGCATTGTTGCCCCAGGCATGGGCGACGCCTTCCTCGTCGATGGCGACCGAATGGCTCGAGCCGGCCGCGATCAGGCGCACGCGGATGCCGCTCGTAAACATTGACCGAAGCGGCCGTGGCGCCGCACGCTCGACGCTGTCGCCCAGTCCGAGCTGCCCGTTGCCGTTCCAGCCAAAGGCAAAGCACAGACCGTCAGGAGATGCGGAGCTGCTCCACTCCTCACTGCGCTGTGGCGGAGGCGGAGGTAGCGCTGCGAGTAGGCCCTCGCTCGCGTGGAGCGCTAGAGCTCCCGCGCCGGAGCGCCGCGAGGAACGCTTCATGGGACCCAGCACAAATTGCGAGCGCCTCCGAAACATACATGTTCAGTACAATAGACCACACATGTCGAGGAAATGCGGTTCGGTGTTCTCAGCTCTTCGTGGATTCACCGACAGGTTTTGCACACAAGCGGCTCACAACGCTCTCTCATACTCCCGATTTGTCCAACTTTGGCCTCGCGGTCCGCAGCGACGAGGTGACGAGGGGACGCCGCCACGGAAGGTCACGCAGCGAAAGGCCAGACCATCTCGACCCTCGCGCTACGGGCATCGAGACGGTCGTCAAGAATGCGACCGGAACATGTACAAGAAGGTAAGATCATGATGGCGCCCGCCGCCGCCGCCCACTGCCACCGCCATCGCTACCATCCACCGCCTTCGGTCGCCTGCATACTCGCCCTCGCCCCACTCCAATCTCCTTCCAATCTCCAGCGCTCCAATGCCAACCGTTCCCGCCCATGGGCGGTCGGTCAAAAGCGATACGTACTCTCTGGGACAGTGCCTTGCGGGGTAATGAGCGGGCGCCGCTCTCCTCCATGCGACGCTTCCTCTCCATCTCGCGCACAGCCACTCACCTGACAGCCTGGCCACACAACGGTCCACCCACTTCGCCCCCGCGCGTCCGCCGTGTCACCGTTCTTTTCGCCCTCTCGCCGCCGTGCTGCGCGCAGATGCGCGACTGCAAGCTCCTCACCGCCAGCTTCAACTTCACAAGCTCTCAGCGGCAGCCTTCCTGAATATAATGCGTCCTTTCATCGCTCGCCGAAGAACAAAGACCGAGACAACAGAGTTCACGAACCGTGCCTCAATGCGCTGTACTTGTATGCACGACAAAATTGCGGGTGTGAAAGTGAGCCTTTCTTGTGTGACTCTGACTGAGCACTTTCCCTGAGCGGGAAGTCCGCATGCCCACCGAGGAACCCGACGCGACGGTAGCGCTGTCTTCCCTATGCCGGAACGTAGAACGTTGGTTGGAGCTGCAAGCCGACTCTGCAGCCGCCCTCCTCAGCGCCACCGAGCAGGAGCACCAGCAGTTGCTCACGGCTCTCGACACGGTCGAGAAGCAATGCGCAGACACTCAGTCGCTAGTGCAACTCCGCGCAGCACCAGCAGCAGCACAGTCAGATGCGGCCGCGCCGAGCACGCCACCGCGCTCGGCGGTCGGCACCGCCGCGAGCCTGTTATCCACTAGGAAGGTCAAAACTTCGTTCCCTGCGATCGAGACCGTGCTTGCGGCAAGGGCCCGACGCATCCCGCCGCTGCACGATTCACCTCCGCTTCCGTTTCCGTCGCTTGATGTGGAGTCGCCACCTCGTCCGCGGCTCTCTCCTCCCACGCCGCTAACGATGCTCACCCTCGTCGGCGGCGACTCGCCGGCGGCGCGCCAGCTGCGCCTCGTCTTTGTGCGGCACGGCCTGCGGAAGTGGCGTGCGACGCGTCGGTGCACGGCTGCAGTCACCGAGCTGCTGCTCTCGCGAGGCGCCGCGGCCGCACCGGCGCTGACCAAGGCGGCTGCACTGCGCCGCCTCGCCCATCGCTCGCACGAAGCCCTCGCGATCGAAGTGAATGAGGCGTGGGCGCTGCGCGCGGCCCTCAAGGGTCACTGGCGTCGCCTGTGCACAGGCGGGGTGCGCGCGGCGAGCGCGCTCCGCTGCCTTAGGACGGCAGTGGAGCACTCACGACCCGCGCTGCTGCGGCGTGCGGTGCGCGGCTGGGCCGCATGCTCTGCCGCGGCGCGAGCGTGCTGCCTCGCCTCGGCTCTCGGCGCTGTGAAGGCGCGCCGTGCCGAGCACGCCATGGCCCTCCGTCGCTGGAGAGGGTGGGTGCTGCGACGAGCGGCGTGGCGCCGACGCGTCGTGCGGCGTACGGAGGCCGCTGGCGGCTGGGCGGCGGTCCACTTGCCCGCCATGAAGGCCTTCGATGCGCGGGCCGTCTTCGTTGAGGAGGGTGCCTCCGCGATGGCGGACGCCTACCGGCGCAGGCGCACCGCAGCCGTGGTGCTGTGCCGGTGGCTTAGCGTCGTGGTGCGGACGGCGCCCGCGGTGTAAACATCAGCTGGTGCTCACGTCACGGGGTCCACCCAGAATTGGAAGTGTTAAATGATGCCAATTGTTAACACCCCTCGGCGCTCTGAACGGCGCTCCGATCTGATTTTCATGAGGACGGAGTTCTTCTTGCTGAACGTCGCGTCGACGTAAAGCACACCATAGCACCACATGGGCAGTAGTAGCAGCACGCCGAGTACTCCGGCAAAGGTGCTCCCGAGCCCACGGCAGTCGCTTCCGAGTCCACGGCTGGCTCCACCTCCGAGTCCAAGGCGGGCTCCACTACCGTCCGAAAGCAGCAGCAGCAGCAAGGCTGGAGCGCCGCCGCCGACGACGACTCCGCGGCTGGCCCCGCAGGAACTGCTCCTGCGGCTCGAGGGGCCAAAACTCGAGGCCCCACTCGAGCGGCTCTCCATTGCCGAGCTCCGTATCTTCATCGAGGTGGCCGAGCTCCCTATGCCGGAGGGCAAGCTCGAAAAGGCCGACTTGGTGACTCGCGCGAGGTGTCTCGGACCGCTAAATGGCCTGCGGCCAGCGCAGCTCAAGCGGCTGATTGAGGCGACGGCGCACGAGCACTCCGGCTGCGTCGAGAAGGCCGAGCTGATCGCGTGCCTGCTCGCGGCCATCGAGGCCGGAGGCAAGGCGACGCGGGAGCGGCCCGTGACGGACGAGCACGGACTCGAGCCCGGCAAGAGTAACTTTCGTCTGGCGGCGCAGGAATGGAGCGAGCGCGAGCGCGAGCTGGCCGACGAGATGGCCGCGCGCGCGCGCACGGCGGCCGAGCGCTACCGTACCGAAGAGACGCTCAAGGCGCGCGCGATGCTCGCAGCTGCCGAGGTGGAAGAGCAAAAGGAGGCCGAGGAGCGCGAGGCGGCGGCGGCGGAGAGGCGCTGGCTGCAGGAGCGCAAGGTGCTGCTGCAAGTGGAGGCAGCTAACCAACAGGTCAAGCTGCTCGAGAAGCGCCTCGCCCTCTAATGACCTCTAATGACCTCTAATGACCTCTGATGACGCCCTTGATTGCCTCCCTCATCAGGTCAAGCTGCTCGAGAAGCGCCTCGCCCTCGAGCATGAGCAGCAGAAGCGTCAGGCCGCCGAGCGCGATCATCTCGAGGCGAAGCTTCGAGAGGCGACCCAGGCTACTGTGAGGGCGCATGCCTCGGAGGCAGCCCACGCGGCCGAGTCGCAGATTACGCGCCTGCAGCTCGAGGACAACCAGCGCCAGATGGAGCAGCTGCAGGTGTGGATCCGGCGCTCCAAGGAGGGCCGCCTGATGACCTCTGATGACCTCTGATGACCTCTGATGACGCCCTTGATTGCCTCCCTCATCAGGCCGAGCTGCACACGCTCCAGAAGCAGCATGAGCTCGAGAAGGAGATCTTGATCTCCTCCGCCAAGATTGCCGAGCAGCAGCAGCAGCAGGAGCAGGAGCAGCAGCAGGAGCAGGAGGAGCGGCTGCGCAGGAATGCGCCCTCGGAGCCGCCGCCGACGCCGCCCGCGTCGAAGCAGCAGCACCTGCTTCAGCTCCTGGCGGCGGGCCCTGCGCGTCCGAGGGCGGCTTCTCGTGACTCGGTGGCTTCCACTGCGGCGGCGACCCCCGTGGCCACCAGCGCGGGGCCGTCAAAGTACTACAGCGACGAAGAGGAGGCGATGATGGCCTTGTACGCCGAGGCGGACCAGGCCGATCCGGAACGGGTGGATGAGGACGAGGCCGAGGCATTTGCGTCCCATCGACGTGCCATTGACGCCCTGGCCGCTGCGGCGACGCCTGCGCTCGATGCCCTGGCCGCATCCGCACCGAGGGGGCTGACAGGGGGGGGCGACACAGGGGGGGGCGACACAGGGGGGGTCGTGTCGCCCTCGTCTCGTGTGCAAGCACTGCTCAGCGAAACAGCCCCCGAGGGTACCTGGTCCGCCGTGCCGCACGCCCAGCAGCCGCCCAGCACGGCGCCGCTTGGCCTCGCCCAACTCGGCGCCCGGCCCAACACGACGCTCGGGGTGAGCCGGGGCTCGATGGACAGCGGCGCGCTCCTGAATCGAGGCGCCCAACACGGTGCCCAGCACGGCGCCGGGGGCGAGCCGCTGCCGAATACGAAGCAGCGCGTCGAGGCCGCGCTCGAAGCGCTCTACCGTAAGAACGGGGGTGAGGCGCCTGGGCTCCTGCTGCAGCAAGTTCGCATCCCGAACTCGCGCATCCAACGGTTCCCCCGTCCAGGTGAGCCGCTCAGTACGGCGCTCAGCCCTCCGGACGCGGCGCTGCCGGTGACGTCGACTCTCTTGAGGGGCCTTGCCGCGTGGCCCTCGCCGTCGCCGGCCTCGCGGATGCCCTTGCCGGCCGAGCTATGAACTCGAGCTATGAACGCATGGTTGGCGACGGACCGTCGCCGCGCCCCACGCAGACCCAGCAGCGCAGCAGGCCAAGCATGCTGAATTCAGAATGGTGACTCCGATTAGCGTAGGCTGGTGCACCGGGATCCCAGCGCGAGCGCCCGCCGTGATAAAACTCTTGGGTAGCTCGCGTGTCCGGCGGTTCAGTACCCCGTGGCGACGGCCCCGCGATTTGTACGCGGTTCAGTACCCCGTGGCGACGGCCCCGCGGTTTTTCGTACGCCGATTTGGATTTCTCATTTCGTCGTCGCGAGTGGCCGGAGATCCGCCATCCCGCATCCGGCCCGGGTTCCGGGAGTTCCAGTTAGTGAAAGTTGAGCATGGACGATTGACCGGAGTCGTGCGCGGCGCCGCCGAGACGTTCCGGGAGCGTGTAGTGTTAGGAGTATCGTAGTGGAGTGACGGCCTAGTTACAGTACGGCGCCCGCAAAGACGCGACGGATTGGGCGACACAACCGCCGACACGAGAAGGCTGCGCCTGCGGACCGTGACTCCACAGGAGGTGCTCAAGACCGGCCAGAGCACGGCGGCCTCACAGAGCGTGACCCTCTTCCGAACTCTTCGATCCACGGCTCCGATGCATCACGTGTCGGGGGCTCTCACGGGCGGTGCCGGTGCATGTGCCGGTGGGACACCGAGGTCAGGCACCAAGGCAGCTCTAGGCAGTTCCGCAGACCGGAGCTACAGCCCGAGCTCCGGTATCACCGGTCACCAAGGATCCCCAGCAACGCTCCGCACCGCCTCCCGCCACGTGGACCTCGAAAGTCCATTCGAATTTGAGAGTCCGGGGGCCCCTAATGAGGGATGGCATTGCGCCCGCATTTTGAGCGTCCGGGGCTCGTCCGGGAGCCTGTATCTCAGCTCTGGCGCGCTTAGCGCTTTTCGTCGCTCCTCGCATGCAAGCGCCCACCATGGCGCGCGATCAGCGCATTCCGTCGCTCCGCTACTCGCCGCGCGACCCTCGCGGTGTGCCTGAGCTCGTTGAGGAAGGCGACGCTCCGCCTAACGCTCCGCCGGCGGCCTCGTCGTCAGGCCAAAGTAGCCATGCGACGAGGATGGTGACGTTGTCCATCGAGCCGCTGTCCATCGCCTTGCGCATGAGCGCGCGCGCCGCCGCGAGCGCGCTGCCGTGGCCGTCGACGTCCCCTCCGGGGGGAGGGGGATGCACTACGCCGCGCCCTCGCGCCGCGGTGCATGCAATCTGGACAGCCTGCGAGTCATCGACCACATCCCACAGCCCATCGCTGGCCATGATGAGGAGCCGATCGTGCGGTGAGAGTTCGTGTGAGAGGACCTCGGGCTCGTGCGACACGAGGGGCACGCTTGTGCACCTCTTGAGCTCCCGGTTACCTGATGAGAGGGGCAATCAGACGTCATCAGAGCGAGGAGGGAGGCAATCAGACGTCATCACGGTGGCCCTCTTGAGCTCCCGGTCACCGAAGGCGCGGCTGATGGCAAGCATGGTCGACGTGCAATCAAGGGCGTCATCAGAGGTCATCAGAGGTCATCACCGAAGGCGCGGCTGATGGCAAGCATGGTCGACGTGCCCGGTGGACCGGTGACCCGCCAGCAGCCGTTAATCGAGCGAACAAAGCCGCCCGACGCGCGCACGCGCTCCGCCTCCTTGGGCAGGTCTGGCTTATGGTCGACGCTCAGCCGATGCGCTTCAAGCTCACGCTCACGCATCGAGCGGCCCGAGTTGCCGCTGAAGCGCGCGTGCGGCGCCGCCGGTTTGCGTCCGAGCACCGCGCGCGTGTCGCCGCAGTTGGCGACATCGAGGGTCGTCCCGCGCAGCAGGGCGCAGAGCACGGTCGTGCCGTCCGTGAGCACCTTGCGTGTCGCGAGCTCGAGGAAGTCGGTGTCGACCTGTTTAACGCAGATGCACTCAGAAGCACTCAGAAGCACTCAGAAGCACTCGGATGCACTCAGAAGCACGCAGATGCACTCGGATGCACTCAGAAGCACGCAGATGCACTCGGATGCACTCAGATGCACTCAGGGCTCATCAGAGGGTCCTGCTCGACCTGTTTGAACGCCAACGTGAAGGCGCGAGAGACCGCCTCCGCCGGCACGGCCGCAAGGTCCAAAGTGGGTGGCGCTGTGGTGGGCACGGCCGCAAGGTCCAAAGTGGGTGGCGCTGTGGTGGGCGCGGGGCCCTCCGACGTGTCTGGAGGCGGCGGGAGCGCGGCAGGCGGCAGAGCGGCAGGCGGCGGGAGCGCGGCAGGCGGCGGAGCGGCAGGCGGCGGCGGAGCGGCAGGCGGCGACGCGACATGTGGCGCTGTGGTGGGCGCCAGAGAGCGGTATGTGAGCGCGGGCGCGTCGTCATCCAGCGAGCCCCGAAGCTCAGCGACCACTGCGGCTTCGGCCGCTGCCTCCGCCGTCGCCTCCGCCGCCGCCGCCTCATGCGTCAGCATGCATGTGCTCAAAACGGCGCCTCGACCACGGCGCGCATCGAAAGCGTCATCCAGCCATGCCGGAGCGTCGTGGTGAGCGTCATGGTCGAAGGCAGTGATCTCGTCCGCCTCGGGTGCAGCGCCAGGGCCTGCTGCGGCTCCTGCTGCGGCTCCTGCTGCTGCTGCGGCTCCTGCTGCGGCTGCGGCTGCGGCTGCGGCTGCGGCTGCGGCTCCTGCTGCGGCTGCTGCGGCGGCGGCGGCGGCGGCTTCTGCTGGTGGTGGTTCCGCTGCTGCTGCTTCTGTTGGCGCCGCCGCCGCTGCTGGCGCCGTTGCCGCCGCTGCCTGCTGCTGCTGCCGCTTCTTGCGCTCGCCTTTGCGCTCTTTCCACGCCTGCCAGGCGCCCTCGCCGTCAGTCGACTCGGGCTCCGTCTCGGTCACGTCATCCTCTGCCTCGACGGCACCACTGCCGCGCCGAGCCGCACTCGCACGGCGCGCATCGAAAGCGCCCTCCAGCCATGCCGGAGCGCGGCCACTCGCGGCCAAACCCGAAGGCTCACTCTCCATTTGAGACGGCGGCGCCGACGATCGCGGCGCCGACGACCGCGGCTCGCCCTGGGTGCGGCTCCACCAGCAACCAGGGCGCGTAGCAACCAGGTGCTGCTGGTGGAGCAGCTCGGCGGCAAGTGCAGCCACCAGGCGCCGCGGCAGCTGTGCCTTCGCGAAGTCGCAGCAGTTGATGCCGCCGTGCCCGTCGAGCACGCTCAGGTACGAGGCACCCTCAAGGCCAGCGTGCAGCTCGCCCAGGTTGGCGACGACATCGTGCCGGTCCTCCATGTACGGCCGCCTGCCTTGAGCTTCGACGACAGCCCACGCGAGGCGCGGGCCCGCCGAAGCGTCGGCGGCGGCGCCAGGCGTGGAGGGCAGTGGTCCAGCAGCAGCTGCAGCGGCGGCGGGCGCGGAGGCCTGGGGCTCGCTCGAGGGAGCGGGTGCGTCACCCGACGGGGAGCAGCGCAGAAGCTTACGCGCACGCATCTGGCTGGAGCTCCCCGCCGGCGTGGGGCCGGCATGATCGAATCGAGCCGCTGTCACGTCAGCCAGTGAACGTGCGGGCTGCTCAGCGCCAGTCTCCTCAAGCTCCTCGGCAAAGGAGAGCAACAAGCCGGCTTTGCGCGCCTTGAGCTTGGGCCTGGTGACAGCTGGTGCCGTTGTGGCGCCAGCCATGCTCGCTTCCATGAGCTCGGCGGGTGCGAGACAGCGGACGGTCAGGGGGTAGGCTACCTTCCATCAGTCGCGCGTGTTCTACTTTCGCGGCGAGAAAAAATCTCCGAATTTTTCGGCTACGATGTGGAGCGCAGAGGGTACCCCTGTTTACAGATAAAACTTCGCAGTTCTTTCACACGGGCCGCCTCACGGCCCGACATGGAGCGAGGCTCGACGAATCGATTGACGCCGCTCCTACCATCCGAGGACGCGACGGCTGCGCATCCAGCCCTCGTGCGCGTGTTCCTCACTGTCACTGTGGTCTCGCTGGGCAGCTCCTTCCAGTTCGGCTTCGGCCAGGGCATCGTCAACAACCTCTACCTGATCTTGCCACTGGACCTCGAGAAACGAGGAGGGCACGGGTTGTCGCTGTTCGCGTGGTCGCTCGTCGTGAGCGGCTTCGCCGTCGGCGGGCTCTTCGGGTCCCTCCTCGCCACGCTATACGCGTCGTCGTACGGACGCAGGACCGTGCTGCATGCGACCAACGTGGTGGTCGTGGCCTCCTCAGCACTGTTCATGCTCGGCACCAAGTGGCAGACGGTATTCACGGCCCGCGTGCTCTGCGGCGTGGTGTCAGGCGTGGTCACCGCCGTCGTGCCGCGCTACTTCGCCGAGATCGCGCCCGCCCGCGTGCGCGGCGCCGTCGGCCTCGCGCACCAGCTCGGCGTCTCTGCAGGCCTCGTCGCGTCGCTAGCGCTCACGACCCCGTCGCTGGGGCTGCTCGGCTCGAATGAACTGTGGCGCTACGTCTTCCTCGTGCCCATGGCACTCGCGCTCATAGAGTCCGCCGTGCTCCCCTTGTGCCCCGAGTCGCCCGCGTACCTGTGCAGGCATGCAGGGACGGCCACGGCGGCGGAGGCACTCTCCGAGCTGCACCCAAGTGCCGATGCGGCGCGCGAGCTGCAGCAGATGCGGCACGCGGAGCGCCGAGGGCCGAGCGACGCCAGCCGGTACAGCGTCGCCGAGCTGCTGCGCGCGCCACAGCTGCGGAAGCAGCTGCTCGTGAGCCTCGTCCTCCAACTCTCGATGCAGCTCTGCGGCATCGACGCGCTCCTCTATTATTCTACCTTGGTGCTGAGTGAGGCCGGGCTGACGGACGCGCCGCTCGCCTCAACGTGCCTCGGCGCGGCCAACATTGTGACCTCAGTGCTCGCCGTCAGCGTCGTGGACAAGGCCGGCCGACGCACGCTCTTCCTCAGCTCATTGTCGGCGCTGTGCGTCAGCTATGCCCTGCTCGCCTATGGACTGCTGCAAGGACTGACGGCGCTCACGCTCGTCGCGATGCTCGGCGTGCTCGGCGCCTTCGCGATCGGCCCTGGCTGCGTCGCGTGGTTCATCATCGCCGACATCTTCCCACCGTACGCGCGCGACGCTGCCATGACCCTCGGTGTGAGTCTCACGTGGTTAGCCAATGCCCTCCTCGCCATCGCCTTCCCCGCCGTCTACGAAGCGCTCGGCGAGTACACGTTCCTCCTCTTCGCACTCGCAGCCGCGGCCTCTGGTGCCTTCACGTGGCGCTTCGTGCCCGAGACCAGGGGGAAGACGTCGGCGCAGATCGCGCACGCCTTCGAGATGCTCGAGTGAAACTACTTTCTTAGAGGTACAAATGTTATGCAACAGATTCATGTAACAGCGAATCAGACGTCCTGCACTGGAGACCTTTCATATGTGACCAAGACAGCGCTCAAACTTTTGCCGCGAATGCCGATGAGGAGGGCCGCTTTCGTACTGCTCGCGCCGCCAATCGCGGCATGCGTTGCGTACCTGCTGTACCTCAAGTACTTGAAGCGGGTGAACGCGGACGCGAGTGCCGCGGCGGCGGCAGCGGAAGCGGCTGACGCCGCCGCGGCAGCGCGTACTGCCCGCCATGCAGCTCGGGCGGCGCAAGTAGCAGAAATGGTCCGCCGCGAAAAGATTGCGGCCGCTGTGAAGGCGGCCGTAGACTCTGACGAGGAGGAGGACGAGCACGATGAGAAGAATGATGCGGTTTGGACGAAAGTGGAGGGCGTGCTCGCGGAGTACGGGCTCACTCCGCTCGGCATGGCCGCGGCCAAAAAGTGGGTGCGCCTGATGGGCGACCCGAAGAATGAGGAGCTCGCGCGGATTCGGCAATGGCTGCTGATGCGCGTCAACGGACGCACGCGCGCACCGCCGCCAACGACGTGGCAAGCAGGTTGCCCCGAGATCTTTGCGGGGCTGCGTGCGAAGCCCGTCTGGGACCGCGCCGACTGTCCGTGGGTGAAGCCATTTGAGGAGAATTTTGCGGCGATCCGCGACGAGCTGTGTGCACTCCGAGCACAGCGGGGCTTCCAGCCACTCAAACTGCCCTCCTGGACGTCAAAGAAGAACACCCTGCCGTCGCCCGACGGCTCGGGCAGCGTCTCGCACGATTCTGGCAATTGGAACGTCTTCTACCTTTACTTGCATGAGGTGCAATTCCCGGAGAATATCTCGCGATGCCCGGTGACGGTTGGGCTGCTCAAGGCGCTCGGCGCGCGCTCGTACACGCACGCCTTCTTCTCTGCGCTCACGCCTGGCACGCACATCCTGCAGCATCACGGCCCTACCAACAAGAAGCTGCGTATCCATTTGCCTCTCGTCGGCGCAGCAGGCTCGGAGCTTCGAGTGGCCGACCACATCCTGCGGGGCAAGGAGGGCGAGTGCTTGATCTTCGACGACTCGTTTGAGCACGAGGCGTGGCACAAGGGCGACGGCACGCGCATAGTGCTCGTCTTCGACGTTTGGCACCCAGACCTCACTGATAAGGAAGTTCAGTTCCTTTCCTTCCTCCAGCGCGCACGGATGCGTGCCGAGATGGCGACGGAGAAGGCGTTGAGGGAGGCGCGCACGCAGAAGGCCATCGATGCGGGGGGCGTCGCGCCGCCCGAGGATGCGGGCGACAACTTCTACCTGCTGCTGCAGGAGGCCAGGGACCTTCTTCCCGACAATAGCTGGTGGACGTAGGACGTTGGGGCATGGATTGGGATGAGGATGGCGGGACCGTCCCCTCCCCCCGTCCCCACACTCTGACTCTCACTCGATGCTGTCCGTGAATCAGCCAACCACACCTCTAACCAGACTCAGGGAGATGTTGGCTGCATTGTGGTGTGTGGGGTGGATGTTCGGTTTGAAGCCGAGCATGTAGAGCTAGAGGTGGAGGAGAACCCGTGTTGCATTAAGTCGTTGCACAGATTGGAATTTGGAGATCGTTCTGCCCGTGTGCGTTAACGTGTGTATAATTAGAATTGTTTCTTCGTTGCACTTGCCAGCTTGCAAGAGGTTGAGCATGACGTGTTCGGCGGAGTTGTGCACCAATGCGAAATGGCTCGCCCGCAGGGCACATCTACGTTAAATCTACGTTTATGCACGCTCTCACTCGCCCGCACCCAAGGCCCGCGCACCAGGTGGTTCGGGCGCCGGGGCACGAGCCGGGCTTAGGTGTCAACTACGCAAGGCCAAGGGGGCGAGGCGTCAATGGTATGCGCGAATAGCGAATAACGCGCGAAGTGCGGCTAACAAAAGTGCGGCGCGCCCTGCTTCGTATGGCCAATTGCGTCATAATTATGTTGCGTATGGCGGCCACCTCACGGGTCACGGCTGAGAGCTGAGTCCCACGTCATGATCGAACGTCATGATGAAGTAAGAGTAACCTACTGCACCGTGACATATTTCCAGATTCCAACAACCCATATCGCGGTTTATTATCTGACTGTGAAACTACAGCAAGACCGCAAGTTTTGATTCTTTTGTAAACTGTAACAGACACCAGCAACACGGCACGCTCTCTGTTGCGCCCTGGTGGCAAAAGTGGCTGGCAAAAAATGTTGCCGAAGCTCACGTCACCCCGGCCTTCGGCGGTCGGCACAGGCGATGGCGAGCAACCCGTCCTCGCCGAGTGGAAGGCTGCAGTCAACGAGGAGGCCGCGATGCGCAAACGCATTGCCAAGCTGCAGCGGGAGCTGCAGCGCAAGAAGCAGCAGCAGTCGGCCTCGGAGCTGCAGCGCCAGCGAGACACCACGGCCTCTATTTTGCGCGAAGAGCTCAACGAAGCGCGCGGTTCCAGAATGATGCACCTTATTGCTGACGTGCTGCCAGCTTCAGAGGACGAGCTCAATCAGCTCTCGAAGCTCATCAACACAAAGTGCTTGCCCTCGGGGCCCGGCGGTAAGAACGTCTCCTGGTACGCATGCTTCAAGAACCTCGACACGGATCATTCGGGTTCGATCAACTTCAAAGAGTACGTAGCTCTCATCCGGACGAGCAGGGGCCTCAACATCCCTCCTGAGACGCTGAGCGACATGAAGCTCAAGAGCATCTGGAAGGCGGTGGACGAGGACAACAGTGGGCTCATCTCGGTGGGAGAGTTTGGACACTTCATGCGCCGTGGCGAGTCAGCCGCCGCTGAGACGGCGCATGAGCGCCTGGTCGCTGCACGGCTGGAGGTGCAGCGACGGCAGCATGTCGAGAACAAAGTGCGGCGTGACGCGTCGGGCCGCGACATCAGTGCGCTGCTGGATGCCTCGGAGCCGGCCACGGAGGAAGAGCTGCAGGAGCACTCGCACCTCTTCAACCGGTACCTGTTCCATAACCTCGGTGAGACCAACGGCGGAGCTTGGTATAAGGTGTTCAAGGCCGTCGACACAAACCTATCCGGCCTCATTTCCTTCAGCGAGTATGAGGTCGCCGTGCGTGATCCTGTGATCGGCTGCGGCTGCACAGTGAACGAGGTGAGCGACGCCAAGCTTCGGAGGCTGTGGAAGGCGCTCGACGCAAACGGCAACGGCACCATTGACGCGGGTGAGTGGGGGCGGTTCATGAAGCGCGGCCAGCCCGCCGAAGGATCTTCACCCCGTGCGAGAATCCTTGCACGCAAGCTCGAGAAGCAGCAGGAGAAGCTTGAGGAACTGCGGCAGGCAAGTGACCTCCGTTATCGGCATCTCGCAGCGCCTGTTGATTTTGAGGGTATCCAGCCAGCGAGTGCCGCGGACCTGGGCGCGATGTCGCGCCAATTCACTGAGAGGCTTGCACATCTCTATCGAAACTCGACGCCGGCCACGGAGTGGTATCGGCTCTTCAAACTTGAAGCGGAGCAGCACCTTCACCATGTTGGCGGCACAAAGGTCCCCACGGCACAGGCAACGTGTCTCCGCATTGGCTTCGAGGAATTGTGCCGGATCGTACGTATCGGGATGCAGTTCGACAGGGATCAGTTGAGCGACAAGAAGATCAAGCGTCTGTGGAAGGCGCTCGATGAACCCGGTGCAGGCTTTGTGGAGGTGGGAATCTTCGGGCGATTCATGCGCTTCGGGATCGGCCCCGGCATGATGCCAGAGGGCAACACCTCCGAGCTGGATGCCACGCGCAAAACATCTCGAACCCATCAACAACGAGTTGCAGAGGTGCGCGAGGCGAAGCTCGCCGCTGTTCTAAAGGAGTCGACAGAGCGGCTCAAGGCTTCAGCTCTCCAAGCCCAAGATTCTGCAGCCGCGGCGGCGCTCGAGATGAAGCGGCTTGAGGAGGAGCTTGCCTCGGTTGCCGCCGTAGAACTGTACAGCCGCAACGAGGCGCAACTCTCGGGTCGCCTTCATGAAGAGCTCATCGACTTCGGGTATGCGCTCTCGCAAACGGACCTCGACGAGCTGCGGCGCTTGGCGGCGGAGGAGCGTGCCGTTGAAACGCGCCTGAATCGGGCGGTCAAGGGGCGACGGGGCCGCCCGGTCAAGGGTGAACGCGTGAAGATGAACTTGAAACTGAAGAAGCCGGATGAAGCTGATCCGGTCCAAGACAGCAACCTGTCGAGCTCGACAGGTAAAACCCCAGCGCCCGATGCAGAGCCTGTGGGCATATCAGCCACGGCGCCACGAGAGCAAAGTCATGTGACATCAGCGTCACCGTCTATGAGCCCGCGTCCGCCGTCCTCGCCGCGGAATCCGGCCGCTAGGCGCCCCTCAGAGAGAAGCCCTCAGAGAGGACTCGATCCACACGGCGTGAAGGTTCCGCTCAGCCCGAGCACGTCGCCGAAGCGCATCCAGGGAGTAGCACCTGAAGAGGTGCTTGAAGAGGCAGCAGGATCCATAGTGGCGCCGGCACCGGGTGAGGCTGCAGTACTTCTGACAACAATGCCGCTGCCGCCGATGTCGCCAGCGCTTGATGAGGTGCCAGAGGAGGCCACGTCTGCGCCAGCTCATATTGTCGAAGACGAGGCGCAGGAGGTGGCCGACGAGGATGCTTCGTCAGAAGCCTCCAGCAAGAAGCTCTCCGCCACGCCGCTCAGGCTCGACGGCGACGGCACCATCCCCTCGCAGATGCGCCGTGCACTGCAAACAAGCTTGTCTCGCGTCATCGACCTGTTTCGCCAGTTTGACGACGATGCGAGCGGGTACATAGATGGGCCCGAGTTCGTCAAGGCGCTGGCCGAGCTCGGCTTCGATCCCGACGAGCCGTCAGTCAGCGCGCTCTTCGCCTCCTTTGACCTGGACGACAGCGGCACGATCGAGTACGAGGAGCTGCACAATCTCCTCGTGCGCTCGGTGCAGCACAAGCCGGAGCTGGAGCCACTGGAACTCAAGGCGGCTAATCGCATCGCGCTGCGCAAGAAGCGCATGAGCAAGGTCGACGCCAACCTGTTCAGCGGGCTCGAGCTCGGCAGCCTTGACGCCGACGCGATCCCGGGCGCCATTCGGAAGGCGCTCGACGAGAGGATGGTGCGCGTGATCGACCTGTTCCGTCAGTTTGACGACGACTCGTCGGGGCTGCTGGACGCGTCCGAGTTTGCGAAGGCGATGCGCGAGCTCGGAATGACGGACGCACCGCCGGAGGCGATCGCCGCCGTCTTCGCCTCCTTCGACCACGACGAGAGCGGCACGATCGAGTACCGCGAGCTGCACGCGATCATCAAGCGCTCGTTGCAGGATCGACCCGTGGTGCCGCTGCTGGGGCTCCAAACGGCCAACCGCATCACGCTGAGAACCAAGAGAGTGCTCAAGGCGAACGCCAACCTTCTGGAGGGTCTGGACCTCGATGAAGCCGCGCTGCACTCGATCCCCGGTCAGATCAAGGGCGCCATGCAGGCGTCGCTGGTGCGTGTGGTCGACCTATTCCGCCAGTTTGACGATGATGGGGACGGCCGTATCAGCTTCGACGAGTTTGGCAAGGCGATGGGCGAGCTCGGTCTGGACGTGCTGCCCCAGGCGCTTCGGCTCCTCTTCGATGAGTGGGACCCAGATAAGAGCGGCTACATTGAGTACGAGGAGCTGTACACCCTGCTGCGGCATGCCAAATGATTTGGAAATGCGTTGTGTTGGACCAAACTTGTCGAGTCGCAAAGTGTCCTACTTCTAGCACCTTTGACCTCGCACCTTCGACCTTGCTGTTACCACGCAGTGCCTTGTCTTGCCTTCGTTGCCTTTTCGCTTTTGCCTAGCACCTGTAGTTGATCTTGCGACCCTTTGAATAGGATAGAGATTGGAACGGATTTGGCCTTTTTGTGTGTGAGCATCGCATCGAAAGCGCCGTGAAACGAAACCGCCGCGTTGTCTTGAACAGACGCCCCTAACCACACGTCGCTCCTCGCGTCTCAATCCGAAAGCGCGCGAAACATGTCGGCCAAGCTGGGCATGAGCCTGGACGACATCGTCGCAAAAGAGGCGCCTAAAAAGGGCGGCGGCAAGGGTGGTGGTAAGGGTGGCGGCAAAGGCGGTGCAATGAAGCGAATGGGGGCCGGAAGAGACGCTCGTGCCGCGGCGGCTCCGTACCAGAGGCCAGTGCGGCCTGGCAAGGGGGGCAAGGGTCAGATGGCGGCGGCGGAAGAGCCGGCCGCTCAGGCACAGCCCGCCTTCACGCTGACCACTGGCACGACTGTCAAGGTCGCCAACCTTGCATTCAACGTGACCAGGTACATTCTTTGCCGCAGCAGAATGCACGCGGTCGGCGCAGCATCTTATTAGCTGCCTACGCAGGGCGCAAACTTGCAGCCCGCTGCGGCGCCGTTCATGCACCCGTGGCAGCATGCGGCGACAGCCCGCCTCCGCCACGCCTCGCTCACTCGCGGCCGCTCCCGCCTGCCTGCCTTGCCCACTTGTCTCGCAGCGAGGACATCGAGGAACTTTTTGGCGAGATTGGTGCTCTCAAGTCGGTCTCGCTGCTGACCAAGGAGGATGGCAGCTCAAGGGGCATGGCGCTCGTCGTCTTCAAGCGCAAGGCGGACGCCGAGACGGCCCTCGAGAAGTACAACGGCGTCCCGCTCGACGGGAGGCCTCTGAAGATCTCCTTGCAGAGCAACCTGACGCCAGTTAGCGCGACCACCCCTCGTGGCGGGAAAGGCGCTGGCGCGGACGCAGTGCAGATCATCTCCGGCCGGGGAGGCGGGCGCGTCGTGACCGTCGAGGGTGGCGGGAAGGGTGGTGGGAAAGGCAAGGGCGTCGGGCGCGGCCGCGGCCGCGGTGGCTTCGACTTGGCCTCGATGATGGGGGCTGATGAGGACGCAGCGCCAACTGGTTGGAAGGGAACGGGCAAGGGCAAGGGCAGGGGCAAGGGCGGCAAGGGGAAGGGCGGCAAGGGGAAGGGTGCGCCCGTCTCGGCGGACGACCTCGACGCCGACCTCGAATCGTACCACAACATGGCCGCGTCCTAAAGCGCCCACGGCAGCGCCACAATATGGCCTCGTCCTCAAGCGCCCACGGCAGCGCCTCGAATCGTGCCACAATATGCCCGCGTCCTAAAGCGCCCACGGAAGCGCCACAATATGGCCTCGTCCTCAAGCGCCCACGGCAGCGCAACGACCCGATCGCGGCATGGTACAGGCTATTCCATGCACGCGCTCCGCAGCTCGTAGCAATGGCGCCCGAGGCGCCACCGGTGTCCTCTCGGGCGGCAGCTGCAGCAGCAAGAGCAGAGGCGGCTTCCGTGCTGCCGTTTGTGTGTCTTCGCTCCACCACAGTACATGTATCGCGTCGGAAAGGAGACTCTCGGCGCAAAAGACTGCTGAATCAAGTTCGAGTATGAACCGTCGTTCCTGCTTCGTCACTACGCCTAAGGGATGGTGTGAAACGAATGCTGCCTTCCAGAAGTCAGCTCTTCTCGGTCGCCTACAAAAGGCGAAAAAAATAAAATTAAATTGGATGGGGGCCAGATCCGCACCTCGATCCCACGGCAGAGACGATCCACCGCGTTCTCGAGACAAATGCTTGCCGCCGTCACAGCGATCCTTGGCTTCCAGGCTGTCGCGCCGATGTCGCCGACCAGCAGCCGCGCTGCAGTGCAGATGAGCGGCCGCCCGTCCGACTACCCGACCAAGAACGTGTGGACGACCGTGTGCAAGACCCGGGACCTCAAGCCGGCGTCGCTCAAGGCGGTCTTCGGCGCGGGCCAGGACATCCTCATCGCGACGGACAAGGGCGGCAAGACCTTTGCGGCTGCCAACGTGTGCCCGCACATCGGCACCCCGCTCGACCAGGGCACCGTTGAGAATGGCGCGATCATCTGCCCCCTGCACCGCTCCGCCTTTGACCTCAAGACCGGCAAGCTGGTCGGCCCGTGGTGCCCCGCGCCGCCGCTCATCGGCCCCCTCACGGGCAAGCTGAAGTCGCCGCGGTCGCTCACCATCTTCCCTTGCCGCTCCAACGCGGGAGGTGACGTGCAGGTGCTGCTCGACGTGAACGCGAAGAAGCGCTTCGATTCGCAGTACTGGCGTGGCATCCTCGACGCGCAGGGCAAGGTCGACGGCGGCTACTACTGAGGCGCCTACTAAATCATCACGTGCGGCTGCCGATGGCTTCGCAGATCTTCGTGCGAGAGAGAGAGGGGTGTTACGCCGAGGTTGCAGCGGAGCAACCCGATCCAACGGTGCTCGGCCGCAGGCCCGTGTCGCTGCTGCTGCCCCCGCCTTATTCCCCCGCTGCCTTTCGGCGGAGGTGGCGGGGCGGGGGCGCGGGGGCGGCGTTCTCGGGCACCTGGCTCCCGGGCGGGGCGCCGGTGACTTCATGAGCTTACAGGATACATGTGCCGCTAAAAGTTTTCAAGTACATGTCCGTTTTTTTACGTACCGGCTTTTCCAAGACGGCGCGTTTGTTCGCCCGCGGCCCGCACCTTTTCGCTATTTGGCCGTCTTCATCCGATCGACCGCCTTTGCCCTTTCGTTTCGAGCTCTACGTCCGACCTCCGAAGTGCTACGTGCTACGTCGACGTGCTACGAGCACTTTCTACGCGCCGTCTACTCTCTAACTTCAAACTTGAAAAGTTATCTTTTGTCTCACGACTCACCGGACCGTACCTAACGAGGCGGGCGACCATCGCGCATCGGGCGGTTAGCGAAATCCCCCTTGGCAGGGGGCGGTTCGTTGATCCCCCCTACGTGCGGACCCCACAAGTATAACGGCCAATACGGCCCGGGGTTCATCAACATGAATCATGATGACACCCGGTGAGGGTGACAGATGTCTACTCTCTTATTCGTTCAAGGATAACGGCCACTTCGACGAGCACCTGGTTGTCTTCCATTTGACCATTTCAGTGTGGCTCGAGCGAGTGGTGGCGTGCAGCACAGGGCACGTGACACCCTCTCTAATATCAACCGGGCGGCATGACCCCATACCACACACAATGCACTCAGCATTTTCTGTTTGACGTAGAAACAGGCAGATCTGAAAGCACTCAGCATTTGAATGCACTCAACAAGTAAAGCATTTGAGTGCATTCAGCATTTGAATGCACT
>Ga0210242_100131_pt1 | contig 57856 bp, 45 predicted proteins | sample ChrtobMeP5a_16mM_FD_155445 | JGI IMG/M metagenome (GOLD analysis project Ga0210242, IMG submission 155445) | Chrysochromulina tobin associated microbial communities from unialgal haptophyte culture, Seattle, Washington, United States - P5a_16mM | ecosystem: Host-associated > Algae > Haptophytes >... | reverse complement strand
GTCGGCCCAGGGCCGGGCGGAACTCCGAGCCGGGGCCGGAGTCGTCGCAATCGGCGTCGGAAGCCCAGTTGCACGTCCCGGCGCAGATGGGCGGAGGAGGCGGGAAGCGCGGGCCGCAGTCGGCGCAGTCTGTGCCGTAGATGCAGTCTGCGTACTCGGCGCCGGGCCGCCGTCGTCGCAGAGGGAGTCGGAGGTGTAGAGACGCGCCCGTTGGCGCGCCCCCCGAAGGGAACGCAAAAGAAGTCACTCGGCGCCGCCGTCGCGTGTGACGACGGCGGCGTCGAGAGACGACAGTGTCGTGGCGCACGGCAGCTTGCCAGCTGCCTGGAGTGATTCAGTAGTGACGGTGGCCGCACGGTGGCCATGGTGACTGCGCGAGCGCGCGTGCCGGCTTTGGCGTGCGTCGGTGCGCCCGCGGCCGGCCGGGGCGCGCGTCCGCGGCGCGATTTGCTGCGTCTTCATCGGGCGCACCATCGGCCGCGCGCGTCGAGAGGCCTGGCCGCAAAACCCCGTGACACAGAAACCCGTGACGCAGAAACCCAAAACCCGCGGGGCTGAAAACGGGTAGTGACCTCGACGTGTGACCTCGCTTTCAGGCCGAGAAGGCCGTTGAGTGACCGTGCTGAGCTTTATTGTGGTTGCCATGGAGACGAAGGTCGTATCGGAGCCCAGAGGAGCGGAGGTTGAGAGCGAGCCAGGCGCAGAGTTTCAACCACTCCTGTGGGATGTTGATGTCGGTCGTCGCCTTTGTACGGGGACCGTGGTTGCATATCTGAGCCTTTTTGCACTCGTCACTTCCTCGCTGCACACCTGCGGCAACCCTGACTCGACTCAGAAGTCAAGCTGCTTTGGTGCTGCTGCGATGATGCTGACGGCGTTCGCCATGACCAGGCTGCCATGGCGTCGTGAGAAGAATGCAACCTGGGCGCGCTCTTGTACGCATGTCACCATCTTTGTCTCTGCTGCTACCAATGTGGCAATCGGTCTGGGCATGTCACCAGTCTGCGTCGACATGATGACAGGGCGGCAACACTACATGCTGCGATGGGTTGAATGGAGCGTCCTATCGTTCACGATGACCTTTGCGACGGAGTCAGCCGCTGCGGCCAGCAGCAAGACTGCATTGCGCACGGCATTGACACAAAGTGGGAGCACATTGTGTGGCTTGCTATTGCCTCTTTGCCGCAGCAGGTTCATGTGGATCGCTGTCGCTATCATCTCATTTGCACTTTACATCTTCATCTTTTGGCGCGTCTACGACCATTGGCTGAACTTCCAGAACGCCAAAGCCTACGAGTCGCGAACTTCTATGCGGCGGCGGTCCATGGAGTTGTCTTTTTACCTCATCTCAGCGTGCGCAGCCACCTGGTCAGGCTTCGTGGTGATCTGGTCCGCCGATGCCCTTTTGTACGGCGTGTTTGGCGTGCCGCGCGGCCCATTCGACTTCTCATTCTACTGGGACCTTTTCATCGATGTCTTAGCCAAGCTGGTGTATGCAGATGCCATCGAGTCGAGCGCACCCCTGCTCAAGATCCGCTTCTCTTTGGACGCCCTCGAGACCGCCGGTGAGCTGCGCCGCCTCTTCGACAAAGCCAACGCGCCGATCTTCGGCGTCGACGACCAGTGCCGCGTTGCCGAGTGGAACGAGAAGGCGACGTCGATCACTGGCTACTCGGCACGCGAGACGATCGGGCAGGACCTTGTGGAGCGATTCGTCGCGCCTGAAATTCGCGCTTCCGTACGCCGTGTGCTGCAGAAAGCCCTGCGCGGGCATGAGACGTCCAACTTTGAGCTAGTCCTTGTCGACAAGGCTGAGAATCGTGTGAGGGTGCTGCTCAACGCGACGACACGTCGCAATGTTGATGGCGCCATTGTCGGCGTCGTGGGTATAGGGCAAGACGTCACTGAGATGCGCAAGGTAGAAGACAAGGCGCGCCAGTATGCAGGAGCTTATTCGGAGCGGCTGTTGCGGAGCTTTGATCTCTCTCTTGATCTCGTCACGCAGATTGATTTTGCCAAGGAGAACGCCCCGTCCATCTATTACGCCTCACCTTCGTTCAGGGCGGTGCTTGGCCACTCACCCCACGACGTGCTCGGCGACTGCGCCCAGCTGGAGATGCTCTTCTCAACTCAGTCGCTAGAGCTCCTGCGCTTGTTCATTCAGCAGATGCGCTCCGGCAAAGACGGCGTGACAGTCGAATACCCGATGCTCCACATCGACGGCCACGAAGTGTGGTTTGAGCACAAGGCCTCACGACACCCAGAAAACCCAGACTGTGTGATCGTGGTTTCACGAGACATCACCGATAGACGAGAAAGGCATCGATTAGAAGTGGAGAACGCACGCCTGTCTGCCGCGCGCGAGCGCGACATCGAGGCGATGCATTTCCTCTCGCATGAGCTCAAAAACCGCTTCGTGGCGGTGCGGAGCTGCCGTCTTCCTCGCACCCCCGCCTTCGCATCGTGCTTCCTCTCCTTTCATAAACCCCTTTTCCAACTCATGCCCGGCCGATATCTCTGACCCATACAATATCTGGCCCATTTCCTGCCCGCGCAGATTCGTGGTCTCACGGAGAGCGCACAACTTTCTGTCGCCGAGTACGCGCCCAACCTGCTCTCTGCGCCTCACAACGTTCGTGAGGTCTTCTCAGACACGCTCGCTGGTATCGATCGCGGAATCTTCCTTTGCATGAATCAGGGGATCGCTCTGCAGCTCGCGCACGAAACTTACCGGCCGCACGCGACCCATGTCGACCTGCGCTCAGCGCTGCAAGCGGCGAGTGGCCGGCGTGCCGAAGTGTCCGTCGATCCAGAGCTGCCTGAGCTCGTACACCTCGACATGAACCTCGTGATGCATGTGCTCGAAAACTTCATCACGAACGCCGTCAGGTATGGAGCCGTGCAGTCGCGCATCACACTGCATGCCAAGCGCCAAGCTGGCAGGCTGTGCTGCGAGGTCATCAACATGCCTGGGGTGCGCCACCGGGAGGCTCGCACCCGATACGGCGACACAGAAGCCTCCGCTAAGATCGAAGCCGAACTTGCCGAAAACAGTAGTAGGCTGCAGCGTGATGCGACGAGCACCGGCAACGGCCTGCGCATCGCGCGCAAGTGCACGCTCCTGCTCGGCGGCGAGTTGACTCTGCACTTTCTGGCGGACAGAGTCGTTGCGGCGATCACGTTGCCGCTGAACTTAATTGAAACCAACGTCAGGCTGTCGATCCCAGCCGGGTTGCGAGTAGCATCACTCGACGATGACGATGTCATTCGCCGTCTCGATGTACGCTTATTTGCAAAGCTCGGGATCGACGCCCATGTGCGAGGCGCCACGCCGGAAGAGATCCTAGGATTCCCCGCCTTCGTTGCCAGCCTAGACCCACAACCTCACCTCGTGCTCCTTGACCAAATGCTCGACCATCCTCTCACGGGCGACCCTCTTGCCAGAGGCACGGATCTTGTGGCGCCTCTGCGCGCCGCCGGCTTCACCGGAAGGATCGCCATCAAATCTGCCAATCAGTCCTCCGCAGAGCGGGCCGAGTACCTCGAGAGCGGTGCTGACGGCTCACTTGACAAGGCGCTGCAAGGAGAAGCCTTCGCCCGCGAGCTCGCCGCGATTGTGCACAGGACGACGGCGCAACGCGTCGAGCCCATAGCGGTGAATGTGCTCGGCGCTCTGATGACCTCTGATGACCCTCTGATGACCTCTGATGACCCTCTGATGACCTCTGATGACCTCTGATGACCTCGCTCCATTGGATCTCGCAGGTGAATGTGCTCGGCGCGGTGGACGTGCTCGACGCCAAAGAGCAAGTGAGTCTCTTCCAAACGCGAGCTGCATCCCTCGCCCAAGCAGCCAGTGACCGCTACGCAGATGGCAGCCTCGACCGCGCGTGGAACTGCGCGCATAAGCTCAAAGCCCTGGCGAGCCTCGTAGGCGCCGTGCCCCTTTCCGAAGCGTGTGAAGCCCTTCGGTCACTCAAGGGGGCCGCTGCGTGGAGCCAAGGACTCAAGAATCTCCATGAGGAGACTCAGCGAGCGCTGATGGGCCTTGCCGCCCTGGGCTTTCTGGAGGACAGCCCTTTGGCGCCTCTTTGGTGTCCTCACGACTCCCAGTGGCCACTGTCGAAGGAGCAACTGACGTCTCTCTTGACAGAGGCTGCTGCGATGCTAGAGGCGCTGCGGCCGTCTCTCTCGTGTCTCTCTTCGGACTTGCCTCTCGACGCGGACGCCCTCATCAACGTGAGGCACCGCCTGCACAAGCTAGCGGGGGCGTGCGAGACGCTTGGCGCCCAGCGCCTTGGGCAGCGTGCCCGCAAGTACGCGGCCCAAGAAGTGCTCGGTAAGTCGGAGTATGATGATTTGGAAGCGGTGCTCAGAGCCACTTTTGGAGCACTGGAAGCTTCCAGCTCACGCGCCGCAACCAGCTGCAACGAGACGACGATCGAGACGACGATCGTTCACGAAGCGCAGCCGACGCTCTCGAAACCGAGAACACTGGATGGTTTCTCCGCGCCTGAGACTTCTAGTACTGGCAAAGAAGTCGAGGACGAATCGGCTGTGAAGACCCAACGTTGCACTCGTCATGAGCCTTTTGTATGCGTGGGCATCGATGATGATCCTGTGTGCCGGGTATTGATTCAGATGGTCCTCCAGGAGCTGAGCCCCGACGTGAGTGTCACGCTGGGCGCGACGCGTAGAGAGCTGCTGTGCGTGGTCGACATGGCGCTCGGTCGCTGCAGTGTGCACATGCGGCCCATTCCATCGAGCCAGCAGCGCGCCGTCGATCTGATGATCATAGACCAGCATCTGCTCAGTGACGATGGCCACGTGATTTTGGGGACTGAGCTGGCTGCCGATCTGCGGGCGCAGGGCTTTGAAGGGATCATATGCATCCTGAGTAGCGCCAGCCGCGCAGAGCTCGAAATTCTCGAGGCCCATCCCGCCGTGGACCTGGCACGAGGCAAAGGCCAGGTCACCAGCGAGCTGACCACGGAGCTCAAACGGCACCTCGCGGCGCGGAAGAAGGGTCAGCAGTTCAGCAGCGACGGCAGAGGGAACGGTGGCATCGCGAGAGGCAGTTGCGGTGTCGGTGCGAACAGTGCCAGTGGATGCGGAAGGGGCGATTGCAGCAGCAGTGGTGGCATCGGCGGTGGCGGCATTGGGGTTGGGGGCAGCAGTGGGGGATGCAGTGGGGATATTGTTGGTGGCAGCGGCGGCAGCGGTGGTTGTGGACATGATCTCCACGTCAGGGCCGATAAGCTGACACACGAAGACTGCTATGCAGCGCCGTTGCAGCACCTCTTGTCTGACAGCGACTACCTCGCCAGCTCAGCTAAACGAGAACTCGACGGCAAGCGCGACGACGAGATTGTCGAGGATGAGCTCTCCATCCCTGTGAATGTGAATGTGAATGTGAATGAGCTCTCCATCCCTGTGAAACTCATGCATCAGCTGCTGGACTCATTGCAAGAAAGTCTATTGGGCTTTGATGCTCACGGCCTGTCTTGGGCTCACGGCGCAGAGCACATTCACAGACTTTCAGGGGCAGCCGCAGTGCTGGGTCATTACGAGCTCGTGCACGCCGCACGTCAGCTGGAAGCTGTGCCGACAAGAGAGAGCTTACAGGCCGTGCACAATGCCCTTGATAGTCTTCGGCTTGCCTCTCGCGTCGACCAGGCGCTGCCATTCGTTCCCACAAGCGCCAACACGTGTGTCAGCTGCCACGAGCCTCTGCTCTGTGATGGACGCTCGTGGCGTCTACAACTCTCATGCTCTCACTGCTGCCACTTCGTGTGCATGCTGAAGAGTGTAGAGCTTGGTCACCACGCGTGTCCTCTGTGCACCATGCCTCTCGGGTCTTTGCACCGTGTGCATTCAGACGAGGCCTTAGAGGAGCTCGTGCCCGCACAGCTGCGGTGCGTGGGTCTCTCTGCCGATCCGTTGTGGCGCAGCTTGCACGGTCACACGTTTGCGCTGCTGGATGTGGACGCGATATGCCTGGGCGAAACTGAAGAGGAAACGGAGTCGTTCGTTGAAGTCGCAGCTGGGCTTGGAAAATCAACGCCGTGGCGGCCAGCGGATGCGGTCTTGCTTGACTCACACGTGGGCACGGACAGCGCGGCCGAGCTTGCAGTGAAGCTACGAGCGGCCCACTTTCAAGGCGTTATCTGCGTGCTGACGGCGCTGCCGCGCGAGGCGTGTCATGCACTCGAAGCAAGCGTCCCCGAAATCGACCTCGTGCTTCGCAAGGGGATCCCGCCGAGACTCCTCGGAGCTCGCCTGCGGCTCTGCTTAGCGGCCAAGCGCCAAGCAAGAGCCGCCGAAAGCAAAAGAGGCCCGAGCGCTCCAAGTGAGTCATCAGACCACGTCCAGGAGGCGCGTGCCACAAGTGCTCTGGCTGAGCCTGCAGCGAAAGCAATAGATGTCGAGTACCGCAATGACGTCGAGATGACCTCTGATGTCGCTCTTGCCACACCTTTGATTCTTGGAAGGGGTGACCAATCATCTGCGACTGTTGTTGAAGCGATTCACTTGCATCCGCGCGATGAATTGCTTCCAAAGCCCTCAGAGGCTTCAGTGCCGATGCGTCTGCAGGAGATCTTCAAGGTAACGGTGGAAGCGCTCGACATCAATACTGGCAAGACCTGGGAAACGGTGCGCTCGACGCTGCTTCCAGCACTCGAAGAGGCGCTTCTAGCCGAGCACCATTCACGCTACGAGAAGGGGGTGCACAAGCTCTACACTCTCGTGCAGGTGCACGGCCAGCTGGAGCCTAAGCGCTCCTACTCTATGGCTAGGTCCTACGTGGACGAGATGGGGTTGGAAATCCCCGAAGGTCTTCGCAACAGCGTGCGCCGGCACGTTGAGACTCGCGTACTCGCCTTTGGTGCGGTTCTGCGAGTGGTGACGGGTGGGTTCTTGCTGTCCTCTCAGAAACTACCAGAGCTTCTGGATGAGTTCCGATGGGAGCGTGGTACCGAGCGCGAGAGCATGCACACCCTTCTCGCCGAGCTCTTGAACGCCGTCACCACCTTTCGGGTTGACGAGACACACGTGTTGGTGTCTACCGAGGACCTCCGGGGAGGGTTAGAGCGGGCCCGTGAGCACTTGTGCCGGGCTTCGCGAAGCATACTCACAGCTCACGGTCAGGCGCTGCCCACTGAGATCACGAAACGTGTGAAGGAGGGAATCGAGAGTGTCTGTGCGGCCAGCCTTGCTCGAAGCCTTGCGCCAGAAAGGACGAGTCCAGAGGCGAGTGGTGGGGCTCAACATATCAGCGCCGATGCTGCCAGGAATCCTTTGTCCAAAGCGGCAGCAAAGGTTGTCGCACGAAGACCAATTAGCCCACCAGCCAGCGACGCGCAAGGGGGGCGCTGTGCATCTGGCTCAAGCGAGATGGCGGATGCGGACGGGAGAATGCTGTGGAGCGCGTGCCAGCACGGCAAAGTCGCGTTCATCCGGCAGCTTATGAATAGTGGCGTTGAGATTAACACGCCTGTAGAGCACAGCAGGGAGTCGGCACTTCACATTGCCGTGCAATACGGGCAGCTGAAGGTCGTGCAGTGCCTTCTCAACCATCCAGCCATCGACCCGAATGCAATCGCACCCTACGCTGGCACCCCATTGCACCTTGCCGCGCATAAGGGAGACAAGAAGATGGTTGCGCTGCTGCTCACGCATAAGGCTGTCGACCCTAACATAGTGAACGAAGAGCTGGCGCGCATGACGCCATTGATGTTTGCTGTGCAGCAAGGTAATATGGGAGTGCTCAAGTTGCTGCTCAGGCACAAGGCCATACAAGTGAACATGCTGTCGAGCATTGGCTTCAGTGCACTGCATATGGCCGCATACAGTGCGCCTCTCGACGTTTTACAGTGCTTGCTACAGCACCCGGAAATTCTAGTGGACCTGCCAGCACACAATGGCACTCGACCACTGCAAGTTGCAATGTCTGAGGGCAGAGAAGATGCCATCCAGCTATTACTCGAAGCTGGTGCGGCACCGTGTTGCATCGTGGACTAGTCTTGCATGTGCAGTGCGGACACCGAATGGACTTATTAACACTACCTCACCCGTTGCTCTCATACCACGGTCCACGCATTCACGCGGGTTCTATACACTTTGTGTTTGGGGACCGTGTCGGTCCATGCGTGGGTGCATCCTAGCTATGGGCTATGGGGGTTTGCGCGGTTACAGTATACAGATTACTGTGTACTGAGTGAGTATAATACCGTCTGTACAGGAATCAACAGGAACGACCGGTTTCGCTTAAAACCGACACACCGCGGCTACAGTTGTGGTGACTAGTGTAGTCGGGCCCGACCTATTCACTTCGAACGGCGACCGGCACGCGTGAAGAGCTGCTGCTTACAAACTGGCACGGCGTGGCCGCGGGAGCGGGAGCGGCATCGACCCCGCATCGGCGGTCCACGGAGGCGGCGCTTGCAAGTCCTCGAAGTCGGGGAGCATCGGCGTACGCTCGAGCATCTCGAGGCGATTACGCCCGTGCATCTCGCGTGCAGTGTGGGCAGTGGAGCATGGTGTCTCAGCCGTCCTTAAACTGACCAGCCCGCGTGCGCTCAAGCTCCCTTCATGAGATCGGGTCGCGCGCGAGTCGCCCTGTGGAGGTCTGGGCGCAAGGCTCGCGGATTGGGGGGGCGCAGTCGGCTGCAGCACGGGGGTGATCGGAATGGGCTTGGGGGGTGGGATGGGCTTGGGGGGTGGGATGGGCGGCGGATTGGCCGTTCGCGGCGAGACCCAGCCGCGGGGTGGCTGCTGGTCAACGCTCACAAGGCCTTTGTGCAGCCGCGGCTGCACGCCATATCCCACTGCCAGATTGATCGGCGGCATCTCGACGCGCAACACGAGCAGGTCCTGCCTCCCCTCCGATGCGAGCACCCACCGCTTGTGGAGAGGGTGCCAGGCGAGATGCTGCTGAGACGGATCCGCCGCGTCGCGCAGCCCGCTCAGCGCGCGCGTCAGGTGGGATCGCAGCTGGCTGAGCGAGTCGAGAGCCGCTAGCACCAGCACATGTCGCTCGCGCTTCGCTTCCGCCCTGACCTCCTTCACACGCACTTCGAGCCCTCCTTCAGCTTGTTCGAGCCGCTGTCGCACTTCGAGCACCGCACTCGCGGCCCTGGCCAGCTCGTCTTGCATCTGGACGTACGATGCCTCGACGCTCATGTGCTTCCGCACGAGCGCCTCGACGTACTGGAGCAGCGGCGGCCGGCCGTCGGCGTCCAGGATCGGTTTGGGTGCGTCCTCGCCGGCTTTCGCGGGTGCGGGCGGGTGTGGTCGGATCTGTGTCTCGGCGATCCGGGCCTTGCACCGCGCAATCTCGGCTTCGAGGCGTAGCTTCTCGTCACGCAAGAAGACCACCGCCTTGTCAGCGGACCCGCCCAGCATGTCCTGCTCCTTGCGATGCGCTTGGAGCTGGGCGGTGAGCACCGCACATTCGGCCTTGAGACGCTCACACTCAGCGACGAGCTGCTGCAGCGACTGCGCGAACGTCTGCTTCTGTGTGCGCTCGATCTTCAGATGATCCAATGCCGTCTCGAGCTTGGTCTTCGCCGTCGTCGTCTCGCGCACCAGGTGCTCCACGCGCTGCTGGACGCTCGCATTCTCATCCTTGACGAGGTGCAACTCCACGTAAGCCTCGTCAAGCATCCGCATCGCGCTCTGCAGCTCCTCGACGGCCGCGAAGCCGCCCGCACCTGCTGGCTTCACGGCCGCCAGCTCCGCGCGCACCTTGTCGAGCTCCGCCTCGCGTACCATGAGCTTCTCGAGGACGGATGCGAGCTCAACCTCGAGCGTTGCACTCGCATCGGTCGCGCGCGCGGCCTCGAGCTGCGCAAGCAGCGTGCCCACCTGGTGCTCCAGCGCTGCCTTCTCCTTGCCCGTCTTGGAAAGGGCCGCCTGCAGCATCTGCGCCTTTTCGTGCGCAGCCTCGGCCGATGAGTTGCGCTCGCGCATCTCGGCAATCTCCGCCTTGAGATCGCCGATCTTGGCTGACATAGCATCGTGCTGCTCCATCGCCTGTTCAAGCGTTGCGAGGTTGGCATGCAATCGCTCGCGCTCTTCGGCCGCGCCTTCGAGCTCTCTCCGCGCCGCCGCCAGCTGCCCTGCCAGCGCATCCGTCCGCTCGAGTCGCTTCTCCACCTGCTGATGCAAAGGCTCGTCGGCGTCCAAGGGAACGTCGAGGAGGGCGAGGCACTTGCGGATCTCGAGCACGTGCGCTGATGCAGCCTCGCGCTCCGTCGCAGCCTCCTCCTCAAGCGTGACCATGCGCGCCTGCTCCGTCTGCAGCATGTTCTTGAACATCAGGAGCTGACCTTGATCGCCCTGGCGCTTGAGCTTCTCCTCGTTGAGCTCCTCCTTTAGACCCTCGATCGTCTTGAGCGCTTTATAGAGCTCGGCGCCGCCTGCACCAAGCAACTCCTGCACCCTCTCATCGAGTTTCCGATTGAATGTCGCTTCCATCTCGGCTGCCTGGTTACCCGCCTGCACGCTGTTCGCCTTGCGCATCGTGGCCATCTTCATTTCAGAGACGACCGATTGGGCCTTGAGGCTATCTTTCGCCGTCAGCTTATGCTGCTCCGAGAGCTTCTCGGCGACCTCAACGCTTGAGCGGCTCAGCACGTCGAAAACATCCTCCACGACAAACAAGACCCTTTGGCCTACACCTGGTGCGTTGGATTGCGCCTCCTCAACAAGTTTGGCCTTCGCCTGCACGAGCAGCGCTAAGAGGCTGCGACAACTCTGTGCGAGACTTTCCGCGTACTCCTTGGGCGCGTCCACTTTGCGCATCCCTGGGGGGCTTGCCATCGCCCGGATGCTTGCGTCGCGGACGCGAAGCTCCCGCCCGCCCGCCCGCCCGCGTCGCGGAACTCTGTCGAAGCAACGACAAAACACATAAAAGGAACCTGGGCCTGGTGCGGAATTCATTCTCTACGATTTTCGTGAAGGTGCCGAAAAGTGACGTGGTTCGCGCCTCGAGGGCACCGGCCACCTCCGCATTTCGCGCCGCGGCACCTCGGTGCGGGGTGCGGGGTGCGCAGCGCGGCGTCCTCGGCCTAGCTCGCGCTCGTGGCGGTGTCACGTGCCCACTGCATCGTGCTGGCCTCACATCCGCGCCCGAGGCCCTTGGCCCGAGTGAACCATCGTCGTAGGCTCTCGTCCCAAGGGCCAAGAGCCGCCCAGACGTCTCGCTAGCCTGTTCTCGAGGCTCAGTCGCTCGCGCATGTCATTGTGGCGGAAGGGTCAAGGCCCGGATCGAGCGGCGGCGCACGCGCACAGCCTCTCGACCGGGCATGCCTCGACCGCGGCGCTCCGCCTCCGGCCGGATCGCCTCGACAGCGTCCAGCGCGCGCGCAGACCAGATCCGTCTTTCCGTGTCCGGCGCGCCGCCGTCAGCTGCGCAGGCACACACCGTGCGGGCCACCTTTTATAGGGGCTCGCTCGACCGATTGCTAATTGACAGTCACGGAATACCTACACAGTAACGTGTACAGCATGCCAACCACACGGTTCGTGCAGCAAACACGCGCACAGCTGCAAGCCAGGGCGTGGGTATCCATGTGGTGGGGGATCGAGCATCGAGGACTCTCGAACTCTCGTGGCTCAGTTTGACGTTGTGACTTATTCGTCCTCGTCGAGGGCCAGCTCCACGTCATCGCCAAAGCGCTCCCGGAGTCCCTCCCAATACTTAATGGCGCTCTCATCCACCTCTTCTCCCTCATCGGGGTGGAGGATGGCCGACAGAAGCGGGGCGCGCTCTTCACCGAGGAGGCGAACGATGCGCAGCGTGCGGCCGTCTGGTGTGTCCTTGGTCGCAAACTGGGCGCTACGCACCTCATTGAGCCGGATGTGGCACTCGAAAGAGTTGTCGTCATTAGAGACCTGCATGAACAGACGTGCCGAGCTTTCGGTGATCGGGCGGGAGGGCATGCATTTTCAGGGTTCGATACGCCTCCCTGTATATTACGGTCGCTAAGCCCTTCTTTGACTCTCGAAGGCCTTCAAACGCGCCGACCGCCTCTAGGATGGCGCCCTTGCCGCTGACGATGAAGCGGCAAGGTCCGAGAAACTCGAGATCGGAGATGAGATGCTTGACGCCGAGCGCCGCGCGGACATCTCCGCACGTACGGGTGATCATGCGGCGCGCCGGCTCATGGACAGGCACGCGCGTCAGCTGGAAGGCTGCGGCCGACGAGAGTAGCAGCAATATCATTGGAGCCAAGGTCTGGAACCTCATCTTCGGTTGCCGAAGTGACGAAATCGACAGTGACGATCCGCGATACGAACGGGTGCTCAACTCCAATTTGCACGCGAGTCTGTCGGCCCAGAATTCCGGGGCAACTTTTCCGAGCTTCCTAGACTCGACAGTGACTCGACTGTGAACTCGCGCGCTCGCGCGCCGCGCTCACAACGCCATTTTGTGCGCCGCCGCCCTCAGTGTGGTGAGGCACCACAGGTTCGTACCGCACCCAGTGTCGTCGGCGGCACAGCGATGGCCTACATTGCCCCGCAAACGTACCGAATCACCGACCCGATCGAGAATCTGCGGCTCTGCGTCACGGTACGCAAGCGCGCTACTGAGGGTGTGCGGAAGCTCAAGCAGGAGGAGGCCGAAAAGCCAGAGCGTCGGCTGTCACAAAAGCGGCTGTCGCTCACGCGACGCGCGTCTGGCGCGGGGAAGAGCGATGACGATGATGAAGGGGAGAACGATGCGGGGGACGCCGACTCGAAGCTGCTCCACGGCGAGCGCGAGGAGCCGGAGGAGTTGCTGTGTGAGCCGCGCACCTTCCGGTGGCAGGAGAAGGCGTTCAGCCGCGAGGAGGTGAAGGACATCCGCACAGATCTCGAACCGGGAGGTCGAAAGGGCCTCATCGGCGGCGCTGTCAACATCGCGACCGGGGTGACGCGGGGAGCCGTCAACGTTGCGACCGGGGTCACGAAGGCAGCGACCTTGGGCATCGTCGACCTGGGTGGGATGTCGACTGGGACGGTGACCAACTACCAGCGCGCGGAGCTCGAGCGGCTGGACCGCGCCGCGCGCGACGCGGGGAGCGGCCCATATGAGGGCGAGATCATCTACACGCGTGTACACTCGGAGCAGTTCTCAACAGAGTGGACCTCGCGATTCACCGACTCTGCGGCCGAGGTGCCCACGCCGCTCGCGCGCGCGGTGGATGAGGGCCTTCACCTGCGCGAGCACCGCGATATGATGGGCGAGGCGGCGTGCGTGTCGATGCACGTACTCGCGACGCTGCCGATCGACAAGGCCGACGACGGAAGGCGGAGGCTCAACCGTTCGGCGACGCCGTACTTGGGCAAGGCTGTGAAGGCCATCGGCAAGGCGACGAATGACCTTCTGCTCGGCACGCAGGCCGAGCGCAGGGAGGAGGAGGTGGTCCTGTGTGAGCTGCGGCTGTTCCCGCAAGGGCGACTCGACATACGACCTCCGCTCTCGTATGACGTCGACTCGGCACCCGAGGCCGGTAGGCTATGACGAGCTCCTCTAATGACCTCTGATTGCATCTGAGTGGCCTCGGATGGCCCTTGATGGTCGCTGAGTGCCCCATCATCAGGTACGCTCGACGAGAGCGCCCCGCGGCTCGCGCGCTGGTACGGGGTGCCCGGCACGCGTTTCGAGTACCGTATAGAGAACCTCGCCGAGAGCGACGGCGCCGAGGAGCACGAGCAGGCCGCGATCGCAGAGCGCCTCGCCAAGCTCGGCATGACCACGAGCACGGCGGGCGGCGGCCTCGGCGGAGGCCGGCCCATGGCCGAGCTCGACTTCCCCATGCCTCCGCGAAAGGTCGCCCGCGTCCACTACTTCCTCACCCTCGACAGCGCGAGCGGCTTCGACGCGGACTCACTGTACGTGGCGTACTATGCTTTGGCGGCGCCTGGCTGGAAGCTGCTGCCGAACTGCGCCGCCTCGGCGGTCACGCAGACCTCGCACGTGCGCGCGCTCGACCAACGCGCCGTGTTGGGCTTCCCGATCGAGCTTGCGCTCGAATCGGAGGGGCCTCCCACTGCGGCGCGGCCCCCGCTCTCCCTCTTCTTCTCTGTCGTGTCGCGCGACATGCACGAGCGGATGGCGCAGCTCGGGTACGCGCACATCAGCCCGCCGGCGGAGGCCGGCATGCGCACGGTCGAGGTGCAAGCGTGGCGGCTTGCCGAGGAGCGCACCGACGCGCTCCGTCGCTACTTCATCGGCGGCACCGAGGAGCTCTCCGACCTGCGCGCGCTCGCGCTGCCCGACGGCTTCGACATCACGTCGCAGCCCCAGTGCCTCAACAAGCACGGGCTGCAGACCGTCACCACGGGCATGCTCCACCTGCAGCTGCACACCGTCGTGCAGCAGTACCAGACGCCCAAGCCGGCCGCCAGGGGACGCCCCTTCTCGGCCAAGAGCATGCCACAATTCCAGCGCGAGAAGCCCGGCTTTGGCGCGCTCAAGGGCGCCATGATGGTCGGCGCGCTCGCGCGCCAGCCCTCAGCCGTCGATCGCGTCTTAAAGCGCCTCCAGGAGCGCAAGCGCGCCGAAGGTACAGACGACGACGACGGAGCCGCAGCGCGTTAGCAGCGCGTGGCGCGAGATGAGTCCAAAGATGGCCCGGTCCAATGAACGCTCTCTCGACACTGTCCTGCCCTCCGTTCAGAGAGTGCAGTGTGTTGTACGCTGAAAAAAGATTGTGTGCATGCATTTCGATTGAGGACGAAACTGACTTTCTTCCTGGATGCGCTGGCGAACTGGAGTGCGTTTTGAGCAGGTTTGAGTCGGGACCTCATTTACCGGGCGATGTCGGCCATGGACGTCGAGCCTGTGCTCGAGAAGCTGCGCGCGCATATGAGGTCGCGGGGAGTGGAGGGCATCCGCGGGCTCGGCCGGCACTTCAAGATGGTCGATCGTGGAGGCAGCGGTAGCGTCAACGCCGATGAATTTGTGTACGCGTGCCGAATCAACAATCTGGGTCTTTCGCCCGCGGAGGTACGCTTGCTGATGCAAGCCTTCGACCTGCATGACAACGGGCAGGTCAACTACCAGGAATTTTTGCGCGGCGTCCGCGGGCGGCTCACGCAGCAGCGCAAGAAGCTCGTCCGCATGGTCTTCGACGCGCTCGATGCCATCGGGGGCCACAACGGCTACCTGATGATGGACGATCTCAAGCCCGTCTACAGCGTCACCAACCACCCGCTGGTCAAGGCGGGCAAGATGACCAAGGACGGGGCGTTGCAAGAGATGATCAACGGCTTCGAGGGCTTGAAGGAGGCACCACATGACGGCAAGGTGTCCCTCGAGGAGTGGGTCAGATATTATGAAGAAGTTTCTGCCTCGATCGACCACGACGACTACTTTGGCAATATGCTCGCCGGCACGTGGGCGCACCTCAAGAAGAAGAGGGCAGACGGCACGACCGCGCCCGTCCTCAAGTTCACGTCCTCGGCCGAGGTCGAAGCCTTCGAGAAGATCCTGATCAACGCGATGTATGCGAAGGTGACCTCCGACGTGCAGCTCAAGATCCAGGTAGAGAAGCAGTTTGCGAACATCGACAAGAACAAGAGCGGGACCGTCTCGATGGACGAGTTCATGCTCGGCCTCGAGAAGTTTGGCATGCACGTGGAGGGTCGGCGCCCGGGCCCCGGTGGCAGTCGGTTGAGCTTGGTCCAGGGGCTCTTCGACAAGTATGACGTGGACGCGAGCGGCGCCCTCAACTACCACGACTTTGTCGAGGCGATGCTGAGCAAGTATGAGCCACCCTTAAAGCCGCATGTCGATCCCGGCATGCCCTCGGGCGGCAGGTCACGCAAGGGCGCCATGTACCCGGGCACCGAGTACCTGGCGAGGTCGAACGGAGTCTTCCGCGAACTCGGCCAATCGTAGGCCGTGAGGCGCAGTGAGAGGGTTGAGCCGTCGAGGCGATGTGCATGGCCATGCAAAGACCATGCAAAGACCATGCCAGGCCCTGGGTTTTGCCGGCTGGCCGCCGAGCATAGCAGCATCGGATCTGAGTCCCGGTCAGTGTAAATGCGGCTTCGGTGTGTATCCATTCGCGTGTTGGACAGTAACGACCACGGTAAGTGTTCACATACCGAACGCGTGGGTCGCGCGTGTTGTCAATGTCGTTTGTAACGGGGGCGTGAGAACAGAGATCTATGAGGATTAACTAAAGTCAGCGATATATCCACTTACGCAAGATCACTTAATCTTAAATAGTCACTTATGTCTTATCTCTGGTCTTATGCGGTTACGTGCCAGGATCACACGTTCACAGAGGCTCACACGGCTCACACGCCTCGGCAGCACCGGCGGCAGCCGCGTGTTCGCCGCCCGCGGTGCCTTGATGGCCAGCTGCGGCTCCGCTGCTACTTGGAGCCGCATCCGCATCCAGACCGAACGCCGCAACCCACAGCGGTACGACGCCACTGTCGAGCCAGAGCACCAAGTCCGGTGGGCGCACTCCTTCCAGATCCGTGCTCTCGAGCACGATACCGCTGCGCAAGGGGTCGCGAAAGAAGCCACAGATATCCTCATCCGAGTAGCGCAGGCTGAAGTGGATCAGCACCCACGTGGTCGGCCTGTCGGCGGCGCGCTGCGCGAGGGCGTGCGGCCGCAGCCCGTGCCACGTGATGTGCCCGCGGCGCTCGGCTTCGGCCGATAGGGACTGCTCGAGATAGGTGCACTCGATCATGATGGTTGAACAGCGTAGGATAGGCCCATCGATGGCGCGGTCATGCGCGAGCGCCTGGATCGCGTCGTGTCGGTAACAGATATCATCAGAGGTCATCAGAGGTCATCATAGGTCGTCGGTGGCGATCAGGCGCACTCATCTGGATCGTCGAAACGGTTACAAAGGCGAGCACAGGTTATCAGAGGCCATCCGTGGCCATCAGTGTGGCCAGCAGGCGCAAACACCTGGATCGTCGTATCGGTTACAAAGGCGAGCAAGAGCCTCGCCTCCTGCTGAACCTCCTCGTACACCGGCTCGCCGCGCGCCTGTGCCGCCTTGACGTTGGCGGCGGTGACGCGCTTGTCGGTACCGATGAGCTCGCGACGAAATTTGTGTGTCGACCGCGCCGGCTCGCCGAGTACATATCCAATCGCCGTCGAGCGGTGCCAAAGTTGGGTCGTGTGCACTTCGAGAGTGGTGGCCGCCTTCTTGCCGACCGCGACTTGCAGCTTCATCCCGCCCTCGACGGGCCGCCAGGTTTGAAGTCCCTGCTGGAGCATCGATCCTGGACTCGCGTGCGCGTCCTCATCTGGCGGCGGCGCGTACTCCGCTGGAAGCTCCTCATCAGCGTCAACTTTACATGCCCAAGAGAGTTGGCAGAATTCGCGAAGGCGGTGCACAATCGGTGCAGGCGCCATGATGTGGATGGGCGGTGCGCCATCGCCATAGTGCCTCAGCAGAGCTGGCAACGCGTTCATGTGATCTATGTGGCCATGACTGACCAGGATGGCTCGAACTCCGTTTCCAACAAGACTCGATTGCAGAGGGAGGTCGACGCCCGCGTCCAGCACCACCCCTATTTCGGGGAGGAAGAATCCGGTGCGTTCCATCGCACGACTATGGCCCGCAAGGGTCCATTCGGTGTGTGGCACTCGCCAACGGTGCTTGAAGTACTCGTGCTGCGGAAGCGTGCGCGACATTTAGACTGAGTGTAGAGAGGTCGAGCGCAATTCGCGAAGTGAAGAGCTTGCCTTTTGCAATCAGCAAAAAAGCGCCGTCTATTTGAGGCAACTTCTGGCACCCCTTTTCAGGTTGGATACAGCAAAAACCCCAAACGCAAACGAGCCTTGCGGCAAATCGAGTAAGAGTCGTTCGACTCCCTCGGAAAAAACCAACCTGTTTTGATTCATTACACGTTTTTAGTTCCCGTCCGGTATCGATCAAGTACCGGTACCGGTCGAGTATTGTACGCCGCCGTAATACTCGGACCGCACTGAGAAGTTGAACTCACAGAGGGTATACAGAGGGCCGGGCTCGGACGTCCGCGGTTTGAATGTCGGTGGAGATGTTTGCGACGTGGTGGGTCAGGAAACTTTGGGTGTCGGTGTGATTTTTCGGAGTTTTTATCGAAGACTTTGTACTGTACAGTACTGTGTTAGAAGTCAAGACACACATTCACATTCACACACACACACATTCACACCACTGTGGAGCTTCTTTCCTGAGCGTGCTTGCTTGCTGCAAGAGGGACATGCTCGCGTCCGTCCTCCTTCGCTTCATTCTCCTCCTCCCCACATGCGCTCTTGTGGGCGCGATGGTCGCGCGCAAATTCGTGGAGCTTCCGCCAGCGAAGGGCATGATGCTCGCCAAGACGTGGCAGGCCTTATTGAAGGACGCTGATGCGTTCACAATCGTGCCCGATGGTAAGTCGGGCAAGAAGCTGAAGGCCGTGCCCATCCAAGGCGACGAAGTCGCCCGACGAAAGCTCTGCCGGCAACAGCTGCAACTGCTCCAGGAAGCGACGCAGGAGATGGTGGCCGCTGACCTCTCCGACTACCCGCGGGCTAAGCGGCAACTCATCGAGACGCTCAGACTCGGCGGCGCTCCGCGAGGCGCGAACACCAAGTGTTTCGTCTCGCTCCCAGTAAATGGGAGTGGAGCGACCACCCTCTCGCTGGTGGAGACGCTCGACGCGCACTGGTCAGTCCTCGCCTTGTGCGTGCGGCCCGACGAGAAGCAGCTGCCTGGCATCGTCGAGGCAGAGGCTGCGACGCTGGATGCACTTCGCGGGCTCTGCACGAGCGAGGGCGCTGCACTAAGCGTGCTCTCCGACGCCGCTGCCTCGTTTGCGGCGAGCTGGGAGCGCCTTGCCCTCACCGCGTCCGCACCGGATGGCATTCAAAGCATGTGGCTGCGCTGCGCGTCTCCCTCGGAAGCTGGTGGAGCTTCACAGCTGGTCGAAGACGACCCCGCGGCGGCACTGTTTGAGTGGGCATCACGAGGTGGCGCGTACGTCAGCGAGGCACTTCGCCTCTCCGTAGAGAGCGCCAAGCGGCCGCGTGGCCTCGTGATTTCGGCGACTGACGTACCTGCAGGTACCTTTTCTCTGAGTGCACTGAGGGACATGAATGGAATCCCTGAACTGACTCGAGTGACTGCATGAACTGGACTGACTGGACTGTCGTGCCTGCAGGCACCGTGCTTCTGACGCTGCCTGGTGCACTGCAGCTCGGTGTGGGCTCGGCATCTAAGGGCAGCGAAAGCGACGGCACCGCGAGCGGCGAAGCTGGACGAAGTATTCTAAGCGTGCTACTCGATGCCACGCCTGTCGCCATGAGAAGCCTGCGGCTCGGCATTTCCCTCTGGTCCGAGATCAAGCGTGGCGCAGCATCACCCTTCGCTCCGTACCTCGACCTTCTGCCTGAGACCCTCAGCTGTTGCCTTGCGCCCGGTTACACTGCCGAGGCCTCCGAGGCGCTCAGAGCCTGGCCACCGACGGCGGCGCGTGTAACGGCCATGCGTGCGGCACTGCGTGCGCAGCATGCTACACTCCGGCGTGCCGCCGCCGTGGCGTCGGTCGAGGCACCGACACTCGACGAGCTCGGCTGGGCCTCGGCGATCGCCGGCTCGAGAGCATACCGCGTGCGCGGCTCTCGAGGACAGGCGGGCGACTCGGCGTGTTTGCTCCCGATCATCGATTTGGCCAACTACGCTCCATCGGTGCAGGCAAACGCCGAGCTGCGCAATGCTCCTACCGGAGAGGCGTTGGGCGCGAGCGCCGACCCTCTTGCTGTGTCGCTCTACGCAAGCCGCGATCTGCAAGCGGGCACCGAAGTGCTCATCGACTACGGGAGCGGCACTCCGCTGACCAATGAGCGTCTGCTGCTTGAGTATGGCTTTGTGCTGCCGCCAGATCGTGGCAGTTTGGATTCTCTCGAGCTACCATTTGGGGCCATCGCCATCGGCATGCAGGCCATTGCAGGCGCGGAGGGCGAAGCATCTGCGGTGGGCGCAGCCGACGGCGGCGCTGGTGTCGCCGAGGCGACCACTTCAGAGGGAGATCAGGGAGATCAGGGAGATCATGGAGATCATGGAGATCAGGGAGATCAGGGAGATCAGGGAGATCAGGGAGATCATCGCATACTCCTCCTGCGTCAGCAACAGCTGCTGGCCGATTTGGGCGACATTGAGCGTGCGGGTCTCGTCTTCGCAGCTGATGGCGCCCCCAACGAGGCCACTCATGCTCTCGCGCTCATCCTCGCAGCTCGGCGCTCCGGCGAACTCCCCCCCGGTCTCTCCGCGAGCGATCTCGTCGCCAGCGCTAGGGCAGGGACGGCGCCGAACGCGGCTGCGGCTGGTGAGCTCGCGCTGCGGGCGCGGCGCGCTTTGCATGCGGTCGTGCGCGTGGCGCTCGAAGAGCTCCTGGCAGGCACAGCGGGCGATCCTCAAGCCGAGGTGGGGGCGGTGGGCTTTGAAGCGGCCGCCCGCGACTTTTGCGAGACGCGACGGATAATCCTCGAGCGGGCATGCGAGAGGCTCTCCTCAGCTTAGGAGAGCCGAAAGTCGAATGTGACCGCGCCGAGCGCCACGTTAGCATTACGATGAGGTTCTCGAACGCCTAACGACGTTACGAAGTTATAACAGTATAAAACAGAACGCACCGTTCAGCTCGCTCAAAAGCGCCACCCGGTCAATACGCGGTCGAAAATTGTACCCCGCGGCACCAAACCGGGCGACACAACACGACCTGCACACCACAAGAAAGATAGTGCGCCACATGCACACCCCCAGCCCCACGACAACCACACTCATTAGTTGCATCCTCAGACCCGGAACCGCGCGGTGGCAGTGCAGCATCGGCTTGTTCAGATCTCATCTCGCCACAGAACGGTTTCCTCACCGCAACCACGCTCATTTGCATCCTCAGACGACGGTGGCAGTGCAGCATTGGCCTGGAATCGGCCTATTCAGGGCACCTCGCCAGAACATGTACGTTGCCCCAGGAGCTCAAGAACCTCTCACGGTTTCCCTTTGTGAACCTTCCTCTGCACCACCTTCCTCTGTGCACCTTCCTCTTCTCCTCTGCTCGTAACGATGGCGATGAGACGAACCCACATAACGATGGCGATGAGACGAACCCACATAGCGATGGCGGTGAGACGAATGCGACTCGCATTCGGAGCTCGCATGCTTCGTCGCGCGGCCACAATTGAAGCCCCTTTCCGTTCAAGAGTCTTCAATGCATCTCCAGCTCGCGCGCGTGTTTCTCTTTCTCGCGCGCCTGTCTGCCGCGCAAAACCGCCTGCACCTTGATCGCCGCGGTCTGTTCACGTGTTCTGTTCAAGAGGTCCATCGCGAGGACGGAGCAGATCGGGAAGACGGATGCGCACGCCAGGATGCCGAAGCCTTCTGAGGCGGAGGAGGCCAGGGAGCAGCCGACGCCGATGTAGAGGACGAACGGCACGGTAACGGGGCCCGTGGTGACACCGGCAGAGTCCCATGCGATGCATCGCAAATCTTCCGTGGAGGCCGCTGAGAGGGAGAGGGCGATGAAGTACATAATCAGGAGGATGATGATGAGGGGCACGCCGAAGAGGATCTTGGAGACCCCCACGCCCATGCCGATCGCCACGCCGAACGAGACTGCATAGACGAGCATATTCTTCGAGAAGCTGCCCTTGGACAGGTGCTGTACAATCCCACCGAGTACGTTGAGGCCCGGCTCGGCGCGTGTCGCAAGGAAACCCAGGAGGAAGAGGACGAGGAAGGCGATGAAAATGCCCGACGTGCGCGGGAAGTACGGGCTCTCTGAGCAATAGTCCGGCTTCTTGCATGTGGGGTCGTCGGCGTGGTGGTGCGGGGATCGTGTGCAGTACTCCGGCAGCAGTGCCGTATCGCACAGCTCGGGGTTCTCGGAAAGGTCCATGTAGGACGCAGGGATCAGGCTGCCCACATTGCCGCCGAGAGAGGAGAACCCAAGCGTCAGGCCCACATTGAACAAGAACATGCCCACGATGCCCTCGAACATGCCGGCAATCATCACGACATTGGAGCCGAAGCCGGTTTCGTCACCAACATGGGCAGGAGCCGACTGCCCGACTGTAGAGCCGGCCAGTCCATGATGCCTCATCATCATGACAGTGATGGGGATGTAGGTCTTCAGCGAGGTCTTTTGTCTCTTCAGTTTCCTACTGTCCTCCGAGGGCTGGGGGGATGGGGGGGAGATGCAAGGGAGATGTAAGGGAGATGCAAGGGAGATGCAAAGGAGATGTAAGGGAGATGCAAGGGAGATGCAAGGGAGATGCGTCAGAGTGGTGAGAGAGATGCAAAGGAGATGCGGGAGGAGATGGGCGCGAGCGTGTACCTTGGTACTCTTCACAAAGAACGTGAAATAGGGGAGCGGCTTGCCCAGCACGACCTTGACGAGGAACAGGAGGATGAGGAAGAGGGGAGCGACGGCACGCGTGGCGCCGTAGATCTGCGAGGGAGATGCAGGGAGATGCCAGGGGGTATGAGGAGGAGAGGAAGGAGGAGAGCGAGGCGCGCGTGCCCTGGTAGAGAGTTGCGCGCCCGGGATCGTGCTCCAACATGTGCGCTCAGGCTCGAGATGTAGCGGAGATTCGCACCTGTGCCCCCGGAGTCACATCAAAGAACCCGAGCTCCGGCTCAATGTACTCGACTCCACAACCGCGGGCCGCGATAGGGCTCATCTGGCAACGGGCGGCCTTGCCTCGGGTGATGATGTCGTCCTCGTCTTGCGTGAAGGAGAGGTAGGTGCCGTAGCACTGCACCATCATGATAGGGAAGATCGAGGCGAGGGTGACAATGCCAAAGCCCTCGAGCGCATTCTCCTTCTTCTCAGCGGGTGCATCCGAAGAGAGCGCGGCCTCGGCCGCCTTCTGAGCGTTGACAGTCTTCATGACGCCGATGCCGAGGGCAAGGAGCACTGGGACGGTCACGGGGCCCGTCGTGACGCCGCCACAGTCCCACGCGAACCCGAGCACCGGCCGCAGCCGAGGGTCTCCCCACCACATGTAGCACGAAAGGCCCATGGTCGGCAGCAACGTCGAAAAGATGAGCGGGAGCAGCGGCCAGTCCTTGACGAAACGCAGAGTGCCCAGAATGGCGGCCAACCCGACGCCGATGCCCACCATCAGCACGGTCGTCTGCGTGTTCTCCTTGAGCGCGCAGTAGAGGTAAGCTGCCCTCTCCGGGTCGACTTTGTTCGCGAGCGGCGCGAGGGACGCGATCGCTGGCTCAGCGTACGTGACCGTGACGCCCAGAATGAACGCCACGAGGAGGATCGCCGGCAACGGCAGCACCTGGGGCAGCTCGACGCCCAGCTGGTCACTCAGTGGCATGATGGTGACACGCAGGGCGTCGACGAAGAAGACGAGGCCGACGACCGCGCAGCTCAAGCCGAAGATCATTTCGGTGCTGGGAGGCATACCCTCCTGGAAAAAAACGTACATCCACGCCATGAGCAGGATGGTGATCGGTAGGATGGCCATGAGTTGCTCCTTGGCCAGTTCGTAGTAGTGGCAACTCAGATCCACATCCTGGTCCTTCCATTCGCACGTAGAGGAGAGGAAGGATCGGAGACTCTCGGAGCTGCCCATCGCAGCCAGCCCCTCCAAGAAGATCGACATCCCGATCCCTCAACGGATGCTGCAGCCGTCAACTGATGCTGCAGGCCAGCTCGACGAGCGCGCAGATGTGAGAGCGCTTGCGACGCCGTCCAAAATGCGTCGGCCAAAAAATCTGTAAAATGTTCTGCTAATTGGCCAAATGTTCATTCTTTTGACGAGCCCCATGACACGCCCCCCGCGCCTCTCACGTGTCCAGTCGTCGCGTGCTACCGTCAGCCCGTCACAGCTCCTTCGAGGCCTTTCGTGCTGCCGGCTGCCGGAGCTGGATCTCGACCATCACCCAGCCTGTGATCGCGTCTTTGGACGCGTCCTTATCGTACTGGTCGAGCCACAACTTGAGCTGATGCGGCTTGCCATCAGCATAGTGCGACAAGTCGAGCAGGCACTCGCCGAGGTAGTCATCCTTGCCCTGCCGGTCCCAATCGAAGCACACGAGGTGGAGCAGGGCACGCTCGCTCACGAGCGGCGCACGTCCCCAGTCAACTTTGTCCCACTTGGGCTGGAGCGTCTCATGGCAGGTCTTCGAGCGCCACATGTGCTCGCAAGTGAGCTGCGCCTCGGGGCACCACACGTGGATGTCGCAGTACGGGTCCGAGGCGCCGTTGTCATCGGCCGCGAGCAAGTCAGCCCCGTGGAGGAGCTTGAGCGTCAGATAATGCGACGTATGCTCGGGCGGCACGCTGCCAATGCTCTCGCCCACACCCTGCGCGCCGCGTCCGAAGAATTGGAAGATCTTACCCTCGCGCACGCGGTGGCTGCCCATGCGCTCGCGTACGTCCTCGGCGTACCTCGCGGCCGACAGGTCGTACACGGACGGCGCACTCGGCGCGCGAGCGAGCACGCTTCGCCAAAAGGTACCGATTTGGACCTCGTCGCCGAGCGCTGGCGCTGGCGCTGGTGGCCCGACGCCCTTGAGCACGTTCTTGGTAGTTGGCACGGCCCCTTTGCCTGTGTTGGCGAGCCCCTTGGACATGACGCGTCCCGGGGTCGGTGGATCCTCCGAAGGCCCCGCTGCGCTTGCCTTGCTGGGATTGGGGGGGGCTCCGCCTCCGCCTCCGCCTCCTCCTCTGCCTCCGCCTCCGCCTCCGCCTCCATCTCCGCCTCCACCTCCGCCTCCGCCTCCGCCTCCGCCTCCTCCTGCGTCGTCATCGTCGATGAGCTTAAGCACCATGCGCACCTGCCCGCTGACCGGCTCGCCTTGGCGATCGAGCGGCGCCTGCACTTTGAACCACGCGTCGAGCTCGCCGGCGCCGTCGTGCGCCTGCAGCGCGCTCAGCGGCAGTAGCACCTCGCCCAGGTAGTCGTCTTTTTTGCCGAAATCGTAGTCAAAGATCACCACGTGCAACAGAGAGTCGATGGACGCGTACGGGATCTCCCTCGGTCCGTCCTGGGTCCACTGCGGGCTGCACGTCTTTTCCACCGTCGTGGTCGACCAGGCAGAGTGCTCCAGATGCACCGAGCAGTACGGATCCGAGGTGCCCTGCGTCAGCTTGGCGCCAAACAAGCCGTTTCGGCTCGGCTCGTCCGCGGCGATGAGATCTCGTGCCTCCTTGATGACCATGCGCAGCTTGCCCAGTGGTCGGGCAAGAGCTACGATCTTATCCTCGGGCCTGCCTCCACCCATCGTCCGCTTCTTGCTGAGGGCATCGGTGATGCGGTGCCCACTTAGCTCGGTGAGCAACGTCCCCTTGAGCTCCTCGAGGACGTCCGTTGCGCGGTCCGGCTTCCAGCGCTCGCCATGGGCCTCAAGAGCCACCGTCAGGTGCACCTCGCCCGTCACAGCTCCTTCGATGCTCGCTGGCTGCTCGAGGCGAAACCAGTCCTCGATGGGCGCTCCACCGGGCACGAGCCCGCTCAGATCCAGCTTGACGTCGCCCATGAATGTGTGCGCGTTCATATTGTTCTTGTCGAACATGACCAGGTGAAGCAGCTCGTTCGTCGCCTCGACATCGAAGATGGCGCTCTCATTCCAAGTCGGGCTGAGCGTTGCGGGCTTGCATGTGGTGCGGTAGTAGCGTCCGTTGGTCTCACGCCCGTGACCCACCCACAGCTCGCAGAACGGGTCGGACGTGCCGCCCAAGTCTTTAGCCGCCAGTTCCCGCCCACGCCCGATGGTCACGCGGATCGTGGCGATGGCAGAATGGGCCGCAAGTCGCGCTGGCGGCGACGACGAGGCGCTGTAGTCCGTCTTGGGGCCAAATAGACCTCTTGGGTGGTGCTTGCCGTGTCGGCGCGCCTCGAGCGCGGCTGTGCGCTCCTCACGTAGGAGCGTCAGGTGCACTATGCGGTCGAATGGGCCAACAGCGGCGGCGCTCTTGGCGCGAGAAGCGTCTTTTGCGCCCTTGTCGCTGGTCGTTGGCGGCCACTGGCTGGTGGGACCCGGAATGACGAGCTCGGGATGGCGCTCCCGCAGCGCGCGATCGAGCCGGTCCATGTCGGTGTGCACCTCACGTAGAGCGGCCGGGCTGAGTGGACCGCGCGCCGCCTCGAGCACGTTCCACGGGCTGTATGAGTGCCCGCCATGGCGCCCAAAGTCGGGCCCAGGTGAGTAGCCATGCCGCATCCATCCCGGACGAGGGTCGGGCAAATGCGCGGGCCAGTGGCTGGCATGCTGCGGATCGTACGAAGACGGCGGCGGCCTGTCGTAGCCGGCGGACGGCGGCGGCATGTAGGCCTGCCAGGCGGGCGGCTGCATCGGCCTGCCTGCTAGCCGATGTGGCGAGCCGACGCGCGGCGGCACGCCTAAGCGCAGCGGCGATGGCTGGCTGCCGGTCGGCTGCCAGCGCGCGGACATCGAGTGGGGTCTCCAGTGGGCCGAAGGGCTCCAATGCACCTGAAGAGGGAGGTCATCAGAGGTCATCAGTGGCAATCATTCATCATCTCGAGTGGGGTCTACAGTGTGCCGAGGGGCCAATATGCACTCAGTGTCCATCAGTGTCCATCAGTGTCCATCAGTGTCAATCAGTGTCAATCAGGGGCCAATATGCACCTCCATGTGCAGTAAGACATCAGTGAGGACGCCACGATACTCGAGCTGGAAGGGCCCATGAAGCGAGCCAAACTCGCGCACGTCGACGAGCGCGACCACACACCGTCCGAGCGACTGCGGCATGGCGCCGCCGCCGCCCTCCCGAACCGATGGGAGCCATGGGCGCAGCTCGATCTCGAGATTGCCCTGCAGCGCCACGTGGGCCTCGACTGGCAAATTGTACGCCTGCCACTGCTGCGTGGGGTGGATCGTGCCGCTGGGCAGCAAATCAGTCTCGATCGTCTTGCCGTCGCACGTGAGGCGCGCGGTCGCTCCTTGATAGTAGACGCCGGATGGTGTGCCAACCGAGGGCAGTCCGCTCGTGCCGCCCATGAGCACTCGGAGCTCGCCCGCAAAGTCGGCCGAGCTCGCGAACGTGCCGGCGCCCGCGCTCGAGGCAGCGCTGCCCAACGACCATCCTAGAGATCGCGCCGAGCTCATGGCGGGGGGAGCGGGCGCAGGGGGCGCGACGGGCGGCGAGGGGGCGGGCGGCGAGGGTTCGGGAGGCGCGACGGCGGGTGGCGCGACGGCGGGCGGTGGCACCGCCGCAGGCGGCGGCTCGGGCGCGGGCGCCCGCGGTGGAGTGGGAGGTCGGCGCCTCTCGAGCTTGCAGATCTCGTTCGAGGCGTCCGACCGGTAGGTGGGAGCAGGCGTCGAGGCCATGCGCCACGTGGCAGGGGCGCCGTACTGAGCACTCGCCTGCACGGGGGAGGGCTGGCGAGGCTGGCGCTTCGGCGCGACGGGTTGAGACGAAGGCGCAGCCATCCAAAATCCACCGCGCTCCTCAATGTCGCACACGAGCTGTGCGAACTCGTCTAGATCGAGCTCGCCATCGGGATGGGCGTCGTAGGCACTCAGAATGTCCATGGCCGCTCGCACGTTCGTGTCGATCCCGTAGTGCTGCAACGCCGCGCGCAGCTCGCGATAGTCGAGGTACCCCGACCGGTTGGTGTCAAAGTGACTGAAGGTGGCGGCGACGCGCGGTGGAATGTCGCTGGGCCCTTCAGGCCCTGTGTCGGGCGCGGCGGGGTAGTAGGTCTCCCCGAGGTCCACCCCATCCCATGCACCGCCGTCCCACAGCGCACGGCGCTCGTCACGGGGCGTGTCGGCATAGGTGTCGGCATAGGTGTCGGCATAGTAGCCGCCCGGCCCCTCGGCGCCTTCGCCTTCCCACACCTGCCCGCCCGTCGGCATGCCTCGTGAAAAAGGGTGGCCGGCGCCGGCGCTGCCGCCGAGGCGCGATGGCGGCGGCGGCGTGCGGCTGCGCGCTGATGCGGCGGCGTTTCCACGACGGCGCGCGCTGGGCTGCGCCGCGGCGGCGCCGACGTCTGCTGCGGCCTGAGAGAGTGTGTTGATGGCGTATAGCGAGACACAGAGCTGCCCAAGGAGCCGTTGGTGCTGTGGAGCGCCGACCGCCTGCACGGGCAGCTCGGCGTGCTTCACGTCGGCCCCCGATCGAAGCAGATCCGCGAGGTTGAGCACAGCCGTTCCGACGTGCAGGCCTCGGCTCGTCTCGACCAGCTGCAGCCCCAGCTCGGCCTCATGAGGTATGCCGCTCGCGAGGACGGCACCGAGCTCATTCCACCCCTCCGAACCGGGCGTGATCGTGATCAGCTGCTGGGTCGCCCAGAGCACCGGCTTGCCCGGCTCCTTGCGCGCCGAGGGCGTCGAGATGGGCGGGTAGCACAGGCGCAGGAAGTCGGTCTGCACCTGAAGCCACTCGACGGCGCCATCGCGCTGCAGTTTCTGGCACGGCAGGAAGTGATGCACTTCGAGCGTGAGCTGACCCGGCGGCGGCGAGTTGGGCACGAGGGCCTCGCGGGAGGGCACCAGGGCCGAGGGTTCAGCCTCCCTCAGAGGTCTTGCCGCCAGCCCTCCCGTGCCCCATCGACGCGCCGACGAGCCGAAAGCGGCGGCGGAGGCGGGGGTGGTGCACGCGCTGCCTTGCCCATAGACGTGTGCGCCGAGTTGTGAGGAACTGCCGGCCACCTTCTTGCGGTACGACGAGTGCGGGTCGAGCCACGCAGCGAAGGCGGCAAAGTCGATCGACGGGCCAGCGCGCGCTCCCGACTCATCCGCCGCGCGCTCGCCAAAGCGCTCGCGCAGCGCGCGATGGACGAGCGGCTCGTCGTGTGGGTGGACGGGCATACCTGATGAGGGAGGCCATCAAGAGGCCATCAGAGGCGATCGAGGACTCGTCGTGCACGTGGACGCGTGGCCGGGCATACCGATCTGCGCGGCGCCTGCGAGCAGCTCGTCGGCCGAAAGCCGACCGTCTTCATCACGGTCCCACGCGCGGAACAGGTCGTGCGTTCGGATCAAGTCCTCGTGCAGCTTGGCACGGATGCCTGCCGCGAGTGCGCCAAGTAGACGCTCCGGACGAATGTCGTCGGCCGCGTGGCTGCCAACGGATCCTTCCGAGCGTGCACCTGTGGGGAAAGGGGCGACGGCGCGCCGTGGTGAGCACTTGCATGCTGCACGGCTGCATCCTGATCGTGGCTGCTTCGTAGCGCGCACCTTGCGAGAACGGCGCGGGCAAACGCTGCTGCCGGAGTGGCGAGTTCACCCGCGCGGCCGCAACCCGCGCGGCCGCCGAGCGCTGCAACGACGCGCTCGGCGAAGCCGAACGTGCGGAGGAGGCGCGCGACGAGGGCGAGGGCGCGCGCAGCGGCGGCGGCGGCGGTGCATAGTGCGGCGGCGGTGCATAGTGCGGCGGCGGTGCATAGTGCGGCGGCGGGCCCTCGAGCGCAAAGGGCGGCGGCTCCTCGACGGCACGCCACGTGTATCCGGGCCCACTCTCTGGCATGTACGGCTGCGGCGCTGCGTCGACCACAAGCGGCTCGTCCCGAGGACCGTCAGGAGGGGGCATCCACCCCGCGGGCACGTGGTTCTGCACGAAGGTGGGCACCTCGTGCAACCACTGGCGTAGCTGTGCCGAGAAGACGAAGGAGCGACTGCACCGGCCGTGCGCGCGCTCGCCCGTGCCGCAGATCTCCTCCGAGGGCGAGCCAAAGTCACCCGTCAGCTTTCGGTACAGGTCGACCACATACTCTTGGCTCACCCCGGGTTGAGCGGAAACGGCCCATCCCGGCTTGAGCGCCGCAAGGGCGCACTGCTTGCCGTGCACCGCCTCCCAAGCAGCCTTCATCACCCAGCGCGTCGGCACCCAACGCTGGAGTTGACCCTCGGCGTCCACCTCGGGCAGTGGGTACGGCGACTCGAGGAGCCGGCGCACGAGGCCTTCGCCGAGCTTGTCGTAATTTGCGTCCATCACGCGCGATCCCGGGCGCCACGAGGCTTCGGCCTTCTTGGCGCGCACCATGCGGAGAGGCTCCGACATCGCAAAGAGGAATGGCGAGGTAAAAGACGCCGCCCGGAATTTTTGGTGGTCTGTAGGTTGACAGTCCAATTGACTCCGTCATCAACACCTGAGGAAGCCTACTGTTGTATCCGCATGCATGGATGGTGTGCGAGGCAGAAGCATGCATGCATGACAGAACCATCCTGCTGCCCGTTCAGCAACGTCAAGTCGCGGGAAATCGAAGCGAAGACTGAAATCATGAAGCAAGATGCTCTTTACGGCGTGCGCAGCGATCGCCACCAGGCGATCATGATGATGGATGCGGATGAGTTGCATGCCGCCCACACGTTCACCGCCGAGTTGACCTTCAACGAGGCAATGCTCAAGAGTCAGTTCGACGAGGCGAAGGTGCCCGACGCGTCGTGCATTTTTGGTGTGAGCATCAAGGATGGCAAGCCGCACCGCTTCTGCGTGGGTAATGAGGACGCTGAGATTCTGCCGAAGTTTCTCATGGGTAAGAGCGCGCCCGATCGAACGCATGCATCCAAGCCAGAGTGTGTGCACTCATGCAAGATGACATGAAGACAGCAAGATCTCATGTTTGCAAGAAGCAAGATGTTATGACATGATCGGACGTGTGTGCTCGCAGCGAAGCTGATCGCCATCGAGAGCGGCAAGGTCTTCGGCGCCCAGATGTCGATCACGATCGATGATGAAGAGCGCGACCGGTTGTATGCGATGGTACGTGAGGCACAGCTCCGCGGCATCAGTCCACTCGCCATCACCAAGCAGCAGAAGAAGATCAAGCTCTCGGCGGCCGCAACGCACAAGGGCGGCGGCGCAGCGAAGAAGCAGAAGGTGAACGAAATGGCTCCAGAGTCGTCCGATGGCGAGGCCGTCGAGTGAAGGTTCGCCGATGCGAGGCCGCTCGAGTGACATCTTGCACATCTTAGTTCGCATGACGAACGGGCGCGGAACGGGGAACAGAGTGAGCAGTGAGTGTGACTGTCGCGGGCGCGGGGTGTCGGCCTCAGTCGAGTGGCTCTGACGTCGTGACGTGCTCAAGCTCTGACCGGCAGGGCCGGAGCCGTCCCGAGACGCAAAGCGAGACGGTCGGGACGCTCGCGGGTCGGTCGGGTCCGAGCAGGGGTCCACCAGTGTCCAGTGGAGTCGTCGCGTCACACGGACACGCGGTCTCGCTCGGGGCACGGGGGGTCGGGGGCTCGCGAGCCGAGCCCGAGGCCCGAGCGGGGTCGCGCCGGGTACGGTACCGGAGGGCAACGCGACGCGGGCCCACCGCGCCGGGGAGCGGGTCGGGTGCACAATACACCGGGGCAGGGCGGGCCAGGGACGGGAAAAGATTCGTACAACTCGTAGGTACCCCGCGGTACCCGCGTTGGATACAGTTCGGTTCGCGCACGCGCACACACTATCTTAATGAGATCGCACGACATGTCGCACGACGAGCAGCCCTGGAGTTCGACCCTGGAGTTCAGCCCGGGGGAGTACCCGACCGTCCTGCTGGGTCCTCGACCTGGGTCCGGTCATCGTCGGACCCGCGCTCAAGATAGCTACGCTCAGGATTCCACGGCGCACGCGGTCGATCTCCTTGTCGGTTCTTGCTCCACGCAGCTGCCACAGCATGCTCCACTGTGGCACAGCCGCATCTCCATTCCACAGCCCGCTCACCATGCGTACTACGTGCACGTCACCCGAGCGCGCGAGGCATACCCCTCCCCCTGCTGCCCCCCCTCCCCCTGGTCCGCCAGCTCTGCCTGTCTGCGCCTTAGTCTGCGCCTCCCTTGCACCCTGTCGAGCCCCTCTGCGTGCGTCTGCCCACACCCATGCACGCCGTCGCAGCGACGCCGCCATGCGAGTTGCGCGATGGTCTGCCTGCAGAGCGCTGCCTGCGGAGCGACTCGCGGCACGCTCCGATCAGTCGACTTCCTCGATGCCACTCGGCGTATCATCATCTACTTTGGTGGCACCGCCCCTCGGGGCGCCGCCGGGCATGCCGCCCGGCATGCCGCCCATGCCCGGCATGCCGCCGCCCGCCGCGCCCCCCATCATGCCCGCCATCGCCGGGTTGCCCATCATCTTGCCCATCAGCTTGCCCAGCACAGGGCCGACTTCGGGGTCGTTCATGTACTGCATGGCAGCCATTGGGTTCCCCATGCAGCCCTGCAGCGCCGCCATGACCTTGGGGTTGCTCATGGCCGCCATCATCTCGGGATCCTGCATGAGCTCGCCCATCATGTCCGCAGCGCCTGGGGGCATGCCCATGCCCCCCATCCCCGGCATGCCCCCCATCCCCGGCATGCCCCCCATCCCCGGCATGCCGCCCATCCCCGGCATGCCGCCCATCCCCGGCATGCCGCCCATGCCGCCCATGCTCGGCATGCTGCTCTCTGCCTTCGACCTCTCGTACTCGGCCCGCGCCTTCTCGCGCCGCGCCTTGGCCTCGGCCTCGGCCTTCTCGGCCTTCTTGGCGGCCTTCTTGGCCAGCCGCGCTTGGCGCTCAACACACCGCTTGTTGACGAACTTCTGGATGCCGTCCACCGCGTCGTCGTAGTCGATGCGCTGCGCGGTCGCCAGGTCCTTCTGCGCCTTCTCGTACTCGCCCAGGTACCGGTACGCCGAGCCGCGCACCTTGAGCGCCTTGGCCGAGTCGGGGTTGGACTCGAGCGCCTTGTTGCAGTCGCGCACCGCCGCGTTCGGCCTCTTCATCTTTAGGAAACTGTCGGCCCGCTTGGCGTACAGCAGCGGCGACGGCGTGAGCTGCAGCACCGCGGTGAGCGTCTCGATGGCCTTGGCGTGATCGCCATTCGAGGCCGCCTCCGCCGCCGCGGACTTGAGCTCGGCCACCTTCTCGTAGTCGGCGTCGCTGAGCTCGGGCGCCTCCTCGGGCCCCATGGCCGCAGGCGCGTCCGTGTCGACCGTCATCAGGTCGGGGTCGGCCGGCTCGGGCTCGTCATCGTCGTCGTCGTCATGGCCGTGGGCGTGCTCATGGGCGTGCTCATGGGCGTGCTCATGGGCGTGGTCGTGATGCCCGTGGTCGTGACCGCAGCAGCCCCCCGGCGCGTGCTGATGCGACGACTCGTGATGCGAGGACTCGTGATGGCCATGGCTGTGCTCCTTCTTCTTCTCCTCCTTTGCGGGGATTTTCGCCCCCAGCCTCGTGAGGTATGCCTTGAAGAAGCCCAGCTCCGGCGCGTGCAGCTTCTGCGGGTTGGCCTCCAGCTCGCCGACGAGCTTCTCGAGAGCGGAGAGGCTGGACATCTGTCGATGACGTGGTAATCAGCAAATGAGTTTCGTCGATTGATACATGCACAGACGTCGGCAAGGCGTCCTGATACACGGCACTCCTTCCACACATGTTAGTTGTTTTTGATGTTCCCGCATCTTTGCGCCGCTCGGTTTTACATGTCGGACTCGGAGCGGTGCGAGGCGGACCAGCTAACGAGCGATGGCCCGGCGCCCGAAAAGCCAGACGTGCGCGCCAAACGCCTTGGCGCACTCGATAAGCGGCAGGCCGCCGGCTGGGCAGCCCCAGAGCCTGCTGCTGCGGCCTCCAAGGACGTCACTGCCTCGCAGGATGCGGTCTCGGGGACCGGCTGCCCGGCCTCGTCAGAGGCCGACGTTGACAGGCTCGTCGAGACTGGCGCGATCACCCCCGAGATGGCCAAGCTTATGAAGTCGTCGATCCGCAAGGCCAAGGATCCTCCAACCCCGGCCTCGTCAGAGGCCGACGTTGACAGGCTCGTCGCGACTGGCGCGATCACCCCCGAGATGGCCAAGCTTATGAAGTCGTCGATCCGCAAGGCCAAGGCTCCTCCAACCCCGGCCTCGTCAGAGGCCGACGTTGACAGGCTCGTCGCGACTGGCGCGATCACCCCTGAGATGGCCAAGCTTATGAAGTCGTCGATCCGCAAGGCCAAGGCTCCTCCAACCCCGGCCTCGTCAGAGGCCGACGTTGACAGGCTCGTCGCGACTGGCGCGATCACCGCTGAGATGGCCAAGCTTATGAAGTCGTCGATCCGCAAGGCCAAGGATCCTCCAACCCCGGCCTCGTCAGAGGCCGACATTGACAGGCTCGTCGCGACTGGCGTGATCACCCCCGAGATGGCCAAGCTTATGAAGTCGTCGATCCGCAAGGCCAAGGCTCCTCCAACCCCGGCCTCGTCAGAGGCCGACGTTGATAGGCTCGTCGCGACTGGCGTGATCACCCGCGAGATCGCCAGCCTTATGAGGTCGTCGATCCGCAAGGCCAAGGCTCCTCCATCCCCGGCCTCGTCAGAGGCCGACGTTGATAGGCTCGTCGAGACTGGCGTGATCACGGGTAAGCTTTCAAAAGACGACGATCAGCTTGCTGCAAATATCGTTGCGAGCCTCAACGTCTGCGGCGGCGGCGGCGACGACGACTGGTTGAATAAGCACATGCCTACCTGGCTGATCGAGGCGTTGCGTACATGGCCTGATGGCTGGCATGGCGAACAAGAGGCTAAGGTTCGACGTGAGCAAGCTGCACTAAAAACGTTGAAGAATGAGCTGAAGAGGGAGGCACCCATCTCGAGTGAAGACTACGTCGGCTCGCTTCGTGAGCCCGAAGTCCGCGGATTTCATGCGGCCTCAGTAGTCCTCACGAATCAAGGCCGCGCGCTGATGCTCTTTGACCGCAGCAAACCCGGCGCACAAGTTACTCTGTGCTTCCCTGCAGGCAAACGCAATCGCATGGAAGAGAGCGCCTGGGAATGCGCATGCCAGGAAGCTATTGACGGGACAGGCGGCTTAGCACAAATGCCTACAACGCCACCATCGCACGTTGCGTGGGTTGGAGCCACCAAGATGGCACTGTTCGTCTCTGAAACGACAGATGACAAGCTCGCAGAGCGCATCCAGCATTTGCGGCGGCCACCAGAAGGCATTGAAAATCTGCTGCCACTACATGGGATTCTATCTGCAGCATGGGTGCCTCTCAGTCTACTGGGCTCAGAGAGCTTCCAGATGCGCTATCTGAGCAGCCAGGCGCAGGCTGTGATGAGCGTTATGCGGACTCTCCTCGACCCAACTCGACCCAACTGGACCCCGGTGCCGCACACGCAGCCCGAGAGCCGTTGGGTGGTGGACATCTCGCGCCCAATTCGAGAGGGTGGTTTCGGCATCGTGTATCGTGGCAGGGACAGGGGTGAGACCGGCGAAGAGGCACCCAAGGATTGCGCAGCCAAGAAGCTCGGACTTGCAACCCAGCAAGAGATCGAGAACTTCCAGAAGGAGCGTGCGATGCTGCAAAGAGTAGGCAAACATGGCAGCATCATCGAGCTGTACGGCAGCGTTGAGGCCCCGGAGGCCGCAACGGGCTGGCTTTTCCTTGAGGTGGCTACGGGTGGCGAGCTCTTCGACCACCTCAATGACTGTGGCCGCTTGAGTGAACGTACGCATCGACAACCGCCCGCTTCCTGCTGCTGAAGCGCCCCTGACCAGCTCCCGGATAATCTCCGGCGCATATTCGCTGCGGTTCACCCTTCAAAGGGCTCTGCATACAAAGGGCCCTCATGCTCACCGCGTCGCTCAACACGTCGCTCGGCAGGTGCGGCATGGCCCTTCGTCTCGAGGCTTGCCAAGGCCGTTGCGCACATGTTCTCAAGGGGCATAGTACACCGCGACCTTAAGCTCGAGAACATCATGCTGCATGCGGCCGACCCGAATGCCGTGAAGGTGATCGATTTTGGTTCGGCAATGGAGCTCGAGGTAAGCCTAGCCTCCCACACACGCCATCTCATTCCCCTCATTTCCCTTCCCGCCCCCTCCCCCCTAGTCGTCCTCTCCACGCCATGAATGGCCTCCTCTCACACGAGTGGTTGACACGCGCCCCTGCCCTGGCCCGCCCAGATTGGCGAGGACGGCCACGTGATCGAGAGGGCCGTCGCCGACGTGGCGGGCGGGCCTGCGTCTGCGTACCGAGCGCCGGAGGTGTACCACCAGCCAAGCTACTCGCCTCTCAAGCTCGACGTGTGGGCGATGGGGATCGTGACCTTCTCTCTCGTGTCGGGCTTTTTCCCCGTGGAAGAGGCCAAGGACACTTGCCGGCGGTTCAGAACGCTTGCCGCCGATCAGCGCAAGGGCATCGGCGTTTGCGAGAGCACCTTCAAGATGTACAGGCAACAACACCTTAACACCTTCTCGCCCGCTCTCAAGTCCCTTCTCGACGGCATGCTCACCATCGACTATACCACGCGCCTCAGCGTCAAAGAAGTCGAGGAACATCCGTGGATCACGAACGAGCCAGCCGGGACCGTCGACGCGGCGTACGAGATCTACCGTGGTACCACGCGCCTCAGCGTCAAAGAAGTCGCAAATGCAGCGGCCGTAGCGGCCCGCAAGGCAGACCCCCTCAGTGGTTCGCCCCCGGTGGCAAGCCCGGCGACGCCGGTGGCCTCGTCCGACATGGTGGCGTCTGTGGCGCAAGGTCAACGCCCCGCAGATGCCGATTACGTGCACTATTTTGCCGAATTGGACGGTAGAGACGCTCAACGGCTTGAGGGCGAAGCCTCCACGTCGGTCCTCCAGCTCCCTCACGGTGTTGAGCTGCGCAGTTCCTCGCGCTCTCGGGGAGGGCCGTTACGCGCGGACATGTTCCGCGTCGAGCTCATCCCGAGCGACCATCCTCTCGCAGCGGGTGCCTTGAGCGAGACTCTCCACATCGTCGCGCACCCCACCGCCGCTGCTGCGGGCGCCGCTGCCGGCCCCGCCACCCATGGTGGCGACGTGCCATCCCCGCTTCTGCTGCGCATGCCGCACCGCGCCTCTGCGGAACAGCTGGGGCACCTCGCCTTCTATCGAGCAGAGACTCCGGACAGCGAGATGCGGCTCGTCGAAGGTGGGTGCTTCTGGAGCGATGGTTACGCCGAGGTCGAGGTGACCTCATTCTCCGTGTGGAAGATCGCGCCCCTTCTGTTGGTGGCGACGGGAGCTGCTGCGTGGGCTGTGTCTACACGAACCTACATCGACCGACCGGTGGGCGTGGCAGCGTTTGCGTCCACCGATCCCGAGGCCCCTCGCAGTCTCCGTTTCGTCTTGCACCCGGCGCATGAGGACCCTCCCCACAACGACCACTTTTACGGTTTCTGCAAGGTCGGCGATGACAAAGAGGTCACCATTCGTCGTGGCAAGGCAGTCACGATCGCTCTGAAGGATTGTCCAGAGCTCTTCGTCACGTTCGCTCCATGGTGCAACACGCGCCAGTCCGAGATGATCCCACGCGAGGTCGAGCTAGGGCCGAGCTCATCGCGTTCGCTGCGCACGGCGATCATCAGTCAGCCAGGGGTCGTGCCGCACCAACGCGAGTTCCGATTGATACTGGTCGGCAACCCCGCAGCCGCCGCTGCTGTACCGGAGGCCAGTCGAGCTTCTTCTGCCCAGTCCAGCTTCTTCCCCAGTCGAGCTGCTTCTGTCCAGTCGAGCTCCTTCCACAGTCGAGCTTCTTCTGCCCAACACGCACACATGTTGATGTCCATGGCGCTTCCAGACGCGTGGGATGAAGAGGCGGGTGCTGACGTGGAGAAGCCTCGGCTTGTGGAGGTGCCCTCACTTGTGAGCGCGGCGCCCAATCCTGAGTTTGAGCATGTGGCGAGCTTGCTGGCCAAGGGCTTGCCTGGTGCGAGCATCCTTGGGCTAAAGCGCGTGCAGAACGCGCAACTCTGGCGCAAGTATTCTTTGGAGCGTATAGGGGTTGCGCGGAAGAACGGCGGTCAGAGCAACGAGCGCGAGTTGTGGCACAGCACCGGCAACACGCCTGCCGACGTTGTGTGCATGAGCGAGCACGGGTTCGATCCGACATACTCAATCGGAACCGCGCTCCGTGGTACGGACGGCAACAAGTATGGCATTGGGGTCTACTTTGCCGAGCACGCGCTATACTCTGACGTGATGAGGCCCGGGGTGGCACAAGAGGGTGGAAAGGAGATCGTCCTGGCGAAGGTCGTGCTGGGCAACGTCAAGGACTATGGAGCTAGGCTCGCACGAGGTTTGGAGCGCGAGCCCAGAGACGAGCGCACCGGAATCCCGTACGATTCGTGGACGGGCACCGAGGATGATCTCCGCGGCGTGACGGAGATTGAAGCTGTCCGTTTGTCAGGCTCGCCAACTGAAAAGGAGAAGGCGCAACTTCTTGTCGACGAGGGCCACAAGTACGGCCGGCAATACATCGTGTGCCGCTATCAAAAGGCGTACCCTGCTTACGTGGTTCGATATGAGGTTCGGCCAGATGCAGCTCTTTCCGAGCCGCGCCCGCTCGATTGATGGCCAGCAGCACAGGAGAGCGACCGAGTCGACAAGGATGGCGCCATGTCGGGAGCGCCACCGACGGCCCCGGCGGTCGTCAAGCAACACACGTTTGAGGCGCCGCAGCTTGGTGCACTCTCCGGCGATGCGGGCTACGAGTACCACGGCGGTACGGCGCCGAGCACGACGCCCTTCCACCCGTACCCCGCAGTGAAACTTCTGCGTGCGCATCAAGTTGTGACCATGTATAGCGAACTTAGAGTATCCTAGTACCATTTTTGTAGCCTCGGGATTGTAAGAATTCAGGGGGTCCTGCCAATGTGTAGGTAGCTTGGTAAGTTACAGTTCTCTCTGTAAGAATTCACACCTCACTTGTCCTTTTCATGCCCGACGAGGAGATGCGTGGGCCAGGACGCAGCGCTGCGCAAAGCCTTTTGCAGAGATGCCACATTACAAAATCGTCGCAGGGCTCCAGAGCCGTCCGGCCCTCAACGGGGCAGCTGTAGAGATCAGACAGCTCGACGAGACATCGGGACGGCATGTGGTGCGCACAGCAGATGGTGAGATGATCAAGCTGAAGGCACAAAACCTGGTTGCCTTCGCCGATGCAGGTGTCTCGGATATGCGGGAGCGTGGCAACGCCGCGTTTACTGCCAAGCGATTCTACGAAGCGATCGAGTGGTACACGGCTGCTATCTCGCCAGGCGATTCGCGGCCAAAAGCCAACCGCGCAGCGGCCTTTCTGGAGGTGGGCGACTACGGAGCTTGTGAGAAGGACGTCGCGGACGCGCTTTTGAACGTCGAGCCAGATGCAGCGGCGAAGCTGTACTGTCGCCTCGCCAAGGCGCAGGCATATGCCGGGAAGTACGACGAAGCGCTTGAGTCTTTTAGGAAGGTAAGTGGGGAAGTGGACACTACTTCAGCGCAGCTCCAGGCCGCGCTGCACCGGATTCGAGACCAGGCGCCCGATTGCTGCCCGTATCAGGCGTCCGAGCTGCCGTCCTGTCGTGCCGGGCCCATGGCGGCTTGTGAGTTCTATACGATTTCCAACGAAGACCCAAAGTCAGCTCTTGGTGGGCGCTTTGTGCAACACGTAGAACAAGCTGATCGAGTGGCGCTGGACGGCAGCCGCATCGTCCGCATCTTCTTCGGCGGCGTCGGCGACGGGCGGCATGTACTGTCCACCCTGATCGACCTCCGTCGCCGCCTGCCATCGCATGCACCTCCGGTCGAGATGACGCTTAACGATGTGAAGGCCGAAACGCTGGCTCGTGACTTGCTATTGCTCACGCTGCTGCATGACCTTGGCGTGTCGCTCGCTGGAGGAGACGCTCGACACGGCGCTGGCGGGGGCGCCGATTCGATGGAGCCTAATTCTCCGGCCGCCATGGCCGCCCTCCAGCTGTACTATGTCTACCTGGGCGTGTTCGTCCCGCCGGAGCAGCATGAGCGCCTCAGCACCGCGATCCACCGACTCGCATCTTCAGAGGCGCCTCCATCTCTGGTGTCCTGCAGCGAGGTGACGTGGCGGGCCTTGCGTGGCGTGTTCCAAGGCTGGGCGACGTCGCCGCTGCTGACCGTGCCGCTTGTCGATTCGATGTATAACGTGAGCCCTGACGACGGAAGCGAGCTTACTAGGGACTATGCTGGCACTGCCGGCGCCCCCCAGCGGCTGCGATGGAGGAGGAGCGCCGTCGCGGCTTCATAGAGTATGTCCAGCAGTGCGACGAGTCCACGCTCATGGCGATGCCAGGCGTGCCGGGCGCAACGGCCGCAGAGAAGCGTGCGGCGATGCTCTCGATGGCCAACTCGCCCGAGTTTGCTGAGATCGATCGCGCGAGCTCAAGTGGAGATCCATGCAGCTTGTCGGCTGAGTACAAGCGAGAGTTCGTCTTCTGGGCGCGCTCCAAGTTGCTACCACTGCCCGATTCGTGGCGCACGGCTCACGGATGCGAATCGTACGGCGGCACGAATGGTGTGGCTTCGGCCAAAGAGTATGACGGTGCGGCACAGAAGCAGCTGGGACGGCTGCGTGCGCGCTCGGGACGGCTGGGACAGCTGTGGCACCCGAATGTGACGCTCGTGGACGTGCCGTACCTCGGTGCCCAATGCGGAGGCCAGCCTTGCCAGCCGCAGGAGCTCTGTCTCGAACCGTTCCAAATTGTCAAGCAGCTTGCCACTGGCCTGGGGCCTCTCGATGGCAGGTCGCTCTTTCATAGTACAATCAGCACCTTCCGCCCTGCAGCGCGTGCTTTGGCAGACCTCCTGGCTGGCGGCCAGGTCAAGCTTTCTTTGGAGGTAGGCGACGCACATGCCGCCTTCGAACGAGTGACTGGCCATGGCGCGCCGTTACGCACGTTCGACCGGATCTATCTCTCAAATGTGCCCGACTACACGTCGATGCTCAACGCATTCCTCTACTTTTCGCCAGCACTCCGTCGGGGCGGCAGGAACGGTGATGATGGTGATGGCGAGGAGCGGCCGGCCGTTGAGCCGGCCGTGCTCGAGCACGAGCTGCTGTTGAATACACTCCTCTGGTCCTCACTCGAGCAGTATGTCTTCTCCTCCACTGCCCTACGCCCCTCAGACTACTGGCTGCTCGGCGTTCGCCTCGTCTCCGGCGATCACATGGATCGAGATGGCAAGCCTCGATGGTGCGCCTGCGACAGCGGTGAATGCCGCGAGCGCTTCAGGCAGGCTGGCCGCCCGAGTGTGGATTCATGGCTCCATCGACTTCTCCTAGCCTGTGTGCTCCCACCCTTGCGCGACGCTTCAAGGCACACGCGTGAGAGCTGCCCCCTCACCCTTTCCACGGTCTTTCGCGCCGTCGAGCGCTTGAAGCTGCGTGGCTGCCCGGCTCACTGGCTGATCGACTTCCTCAACTCCATACTCGCTGGGCGGCTGCGCACGGCGGCCGTCCCGCCGGCGAGCTCGCCCTTGACCTTGCCCGAATCGGATCCTTGCCTCGGGCGGGCCTCGGCTATCGTCGACCTCGCCTTTTGCAAGCTCGAGGCAAGCACTCTAGCGGCTGTCTGGGATGCTCGTCTGCAGCTCCCACTTTCCGGCGGGGCAGTCGCAGCCCATATTCGCAAGCACACAGTGCCTCTGAGACCGAGTTGGATTCCCATGGATCGCACTGGCTTGGTGATAGCCGCTCCGGTCGTGGGCTTGGTGATCGCAGATCCGTCTTTCCCACCCGTGGATGCCCTGCTTCGGCGTTTGGAGCAGCCCTTCGCCTCCGGGGGTCATGCCCGTGAACTCATTCGTCAGAGCCCGCCTGGGAGCTGCCACCTGCTCTCGGTCGTGCATTGGAATGATGTGGCGCACGAGGCCACTTTCTACATGCCCGCTGAAGAGCTTGCATCGATCACTGCGAGCGGCTCTAAGTGGGTGGCAATACTCGTACGCACAGACTCCTGGGTGGCACTCACGAGCCGCTCAGCAATGGCTGCGCCGGAGGCTCCTGCCTCTGCTGCTGCTGCTGCTGCTGCTGCTGCTGCTCCCGCGACCGCTGGTGCCAGCGACATCCTCGAGCTCAATTGAGAGTACTGCGCTGCATGGCCTGTCGGCGCGCATCCGCGTAGCATCCGCGAAGGCCCGCCCTCCTGCACCTTGCAGGGGGGCGTGCACCTGTGGGTTGAGGGGCGAAGGCGCGTCGTGGTGAGCACTGCCTTCCGTTGGAGCGCCCGAAGTGGTCCACACCGCCTTGGTTGTGTTTCACAGTTCCACAGGGCCGAGAAGACGACGCTCCATTGGACCCGGCAGTAGCGCGTGCTATCTCGCTGTGTGTGCTCGCATGAAAGTGAGACTCCTCCACAGCAGACAGCTGTGAGTCTCTGAGCTGTCTGTACAGCGCAGTAATGGATTCGTTTGGGTGGGTTGGTGGGCCACGCTCCGCTCTGCGCTTTACCCGCCCGCGGTGCGGTGTGGCCGAAATGGCCGCGCTGGATGCGAGCGACTGATGACACAATACGCCCGGTACACAACGACGATGCGTGAGATGTTTTTGTTTCGACGTTTACCATACAGCATACTCAAAATCTGTCGCGCGCTCAGTCCCGCAGACACGGGACGACACCCGGGCTGCACCGTGGACGGCCCCGGCGTGGTGCCATCGATGTGGCATGACATGTGCGATGTGGCCGGCGGTCACCGCTGCCGGCGGTGTCGTTATAGGTTATACGTTAACGCGAAGCGGATTCGTTCATTATTACAATGAATATTTAAGGGATTCATAGTAAACTTGGTTGCGTGTTTGGCTTGAATTAGACTTGAATTGCTGTTCATCTCAGTCAGTTCTCACCTCGCTGATCGGCTGTGATGTCGTGGCAAGATGTATGCAAAAAAAAAAAAAAAAAAAAAAAAAAAAAAAAAAAAAAAAGATGTATGAATCATTCTCCACATTCAGCATTTGAGGCATTATTTAGACAGCAGGTTGTCGAGCTTCGAGGCTGCGGCCGACTCGGAGCTGCGCCCGCTCGCAAACTTCGTCGGCTCCACGTCGGAGACCGAGCCGCGCTTGGCACGGCGCGGCGACGCGTCGGCCGCCGCGCGCCCCGAGCCCGCGGGCAGCTTGGCCTTGCCGCCGCTCTCGGACGAGACGGTACTGACGAAAGAGGCCTGAGCCAGGGCCGCCGGGTCGGCGCCAGCGGCACCGGCCGCGTCCGCCGTGTCGAGGAAGGGCTCGGTGAGGCTGCCGGCGCCCCGCGTCATGTCCGCGGCTGGGGCGGCGCCGCCATTGGGGATGGGCTCCTGCTTCGGTGGCTGGCGTCGGCGGCGAGAGGGAAGGTCGGGCCGGGCACTCAGCGGCATCGTCGGCTCCATGTGCATCGTCTCCAGTGTCGCGCTGCGGCCGTCGGCGGGCAGGTCGGCTCGTGCGCTGAGCGGAGTCGTCTTCGTCCCCCTCGGCGCCTTTGCTGGCATCGACAACCTGGGCACGTTGCCGTTGGCGTCGGTGGAGGCGCCCTCGACCGTCGGTGCTTCGGCGAACGAGACCGAGCGCGCCGTGCCAGCCTCGTCCGTCGCCTCCGCCTCGTCCGTCGCCTCCTCCTCCTCCTCGCCCTCCTCCTCGTCGTCCTCGCCCTCGTCCTCCTTGGAGGCCGAGCGCCGTGCCGAGCGTACGGGGGGCCGTCGGCCGAGCGTCGTGACGAGCGACCCATCGGGACTCCGGCTGCGCGTCCACAGCTCCTTGGCGCGCGCCGTCGTGGGCACGTACGCGAGGGGCGGGCCGGTCGCGAGGCGCCCCCCCACCGAGTCGCCCGATTCGGACGGCTCGGGCGTCTGGAGCGACCGGACACGCCTCTGGAAGCCCTCAGATCGAACTCGATCGCCAATGGCCCCCGCGCGACGCCGTTGCTTCTCGCGCACGACCGAATCGTCTTCGCTCGCGGGTAAGCGCCAGCCCTCGCTCGACGAGGCAGGCGGCGGCGGCGGAGCGTGCGACGGCGCGGTGTGAGTGTGAAGATCTTGCGAAGGATCGGCGGCGGGCGCGCTAGCGGGCGCGATAGCGGGCGCCGCAGCGGATGTTACAGCCCTTGCAGCGACGGCGGCGGCGGCGGCGGCGGCGGCGGCGGTCCGTGCGGCGGCGGCGGCCTGCTTGGCGGTTTGCGGGCGCTTGGTCACGTCGGGACCTCCGCGGCGAAGCGTGCCGTAGCATTCGGAGCCGTCGAGTGCCCAGACCGCCGCGAGCCGATCCGCCGATGTGGTGAACAGGGCGGGAGGCGACTCCATGTGATGCACCGAGGTGATCGCGTCGTCGTGGGCTTTCCACAGCCGAGTGAGGACAACCTGGGTGCCCTGCAGCCGAGAGAGGAGCCACGTACTCGCTGCCATGCCGCCGTCGCTCTCAGACGTCGCGGGCCGATCGCTCTTCACACTCACACCGGGCCGATCGCTCTTTGGCTTCGGCTTCGGCTTGGCGCCGCCGCCATCCGCCGCACTTCCAGCCCAGCCAGTGGTGCCGAGCGCCGTCTCGGGCGCAGGCTCCGACGCCACATCTCCATCCTCGTCGGCGTTGGTCGGCCTGCTCGCAGCCAGGCGCTCGAGGACATCCTCCGTGGGCGTGGGCAGCACGAGCAGCAACGGCGAGAGGTCCCACGCGCACACGCGACCCGCGTCATCCCCCCAGACCAGCTGCGACTTCCAGTCCGCCCATGACAGCGCCGTGACCACGAGCGCATGTTTTGCGGCTTGCCGGTCCGCCTCCGCCTGCGCCTCCGCCTGCGCGGCCGCCTCCGCGGCCGCCCTGGCCGCGGCGGCTCGTTCGAGATCCTCCGCGGCCTCGCGCGACATCCCGAGGTGCACCCCGAGATCGCGTGAGGTCCGGTGCGAGGTCGCGCGAGATAGCGGCGGGCTGGGACGCCGTACGGAAGAGCTCGCGGAGACCGGTGGCGTCGGCGTCGGGGTGGTCTCCGTCAAAAACGTGGACGAGCTCGGCTTGCCCAAATCGACGCCTTCCAAATCGAGACCCCCCGTCGGCAGCACAAACTTGGCCACACGTCCAGATCGCGAGATCTTGCCATCACGCGAGATGCCCGCCACGGCGCTCTCGGTGCCGTCCGTGTTGCGGGCATTGATCTGCACGGTGGCGCAGCGCAAGTGCGCGGAGCTCCAGATCGAATCTGGCTGATTTTGTATGTGGAGCAGCTGGCGGTGAGACGTCAGCAAGTTGCCCAGCTTCGTGGTCCAGACACGCACGTGGCCAGCTGCGTCGGCGGAGGCCAGCAATGGGTGCGGGTCGAGGAAGCAGAGCGCAGTGATGCAGTGCCGATGGCCCTGCAGCTCCTTTTGTGGCGTGGGCACGTTGCGCTCATCGAGCTTCCACAGCTGGAGCGAGCCATCGTCGCCACCCGTCGCCACGAGGCCGTACGCGATCGAGAGGGCGCAGACGGTTACATCGCACGCATGGCACGCGTCGAGCGAGCGGAGCAACAGCCCCTCCTCCGTGGGCGACTCATCGTGCAGCTTGAGCTTCCGATCCCAGCTCGTCGAGAGGACGTAACGGTTGGACGGGATGTACGCGAGCCCCGAGACCTCGTCGCCGTGTCCCGCCATCGCCTTCATGATTGCACCGTTGGAGTAGTTGAGCACGTTGATGTGGCCCGTGTGATCTCCGACCACGAGCTTGCGCTCTCGGTCGTCGAAGCACATGGCGGTGATCGCCGCGGGCATCACGTTGACGTAGGTGCGAAGCAGATGGCCCGTGCGCCCGTCCCAGACCATGACCGACCTGCCCGAGGCGGTGCAGAACGTCGCCGAGTGCCGGTTGTACAGCCCGCCAGCGAGTGGGAACTCTCCCGTGAGCTTCTCGTCAAAGTCTCGAGGACCTTCGAAGCACGTGAGCCGGCGCGAGGCGGTGTAAATCTGGCGGTGCAAGGGCACCCAGCACATGGACGCGAGCGGGATCTCCTTGTTGTACGTCGGCGCAACGAGCCGCTGCGCGCACACGTACGAGCGGCAGTCCCACACGACCACGATGCCCGACAGGTCGGCCGACACGAGCTGTGGCGAAGATTCGAGCGCCACGAGATCGACGAGCGGCGCGGCATGCATGCACAGCTCGCAGATGACCTGCTCGTTGAGCGGGTTCCACACGAGAAGCTCGTGGTCGAGGCCCCCCGAGAACAGGTGCTTGTTCTGCGTCGAGAACGCAAGGCACGTGACGCCTCGCTTATGCAACACGGGCGTTGCGGTATTGTGCACTGAATGATGCCCAGCCGACCGGTCGACGAGAGTTCCAAACGGTTCGAAGCCCACTCGCGGTGGGCCGAGGGTGATGATGCAGCGCGGCTTGCCATGCTCGAGCTCGATGTCCCACAGCCGGATGCACGTGTCGAGCGAAGCCGACACGAGCAGCTGCTTCTTCGAGCTCATCCGCACGAGCAGCAGCGCGGTGATCGCCTCCTCATGGCCGAGGCACTTCTCGGCCACGTCGAGCGCGACGATGTCCCAGCAATGCATGCAGCCGTCCGCACCGCCGGAGAAGAGATACTGACGCGAGGGCACCCATAGGAGGACCTGCTGCGAGGTGGCGAGGGACGCGCGCTGGCGCAGCTTGAAGGAAGGCTTCTGGACGTTGGCGGGGCACTCCCAAAAGCAGACGGCGAGGTCGGCACCGCTCGTGACCAGGCAGCCGGCCTCGGGCACGTACTCGACTGCGAGCACCTCGGCCGTATGCCCGGTCAGCTCGTGCAGCACGGCGGCACGCTTGGGCGAGTAGATGGAGACGACCGGCGAGGGCCGTTGGCAGAGGACGAGGTAGTCCAACGCCGGCAGGTAGACGACTTTTTCGATGATCTGCTCCGAACGCAGCCTGTCTTGGTTGAGCACCGGCAGTATGGGTGCGAAGGAAGGCAGCGGCATGCTCTGGACCTGGTTGGCCTTCTGAGCGTCAATGATATACGCCGTCAGCTCCTCCCACTCCATGTGCCCATCGCCGTTGACGTCGACTTGAGCAAAGAGCTCTGCGAGGTTGGAAATGAGCTCAAGTTGCTCCGCACTCAGCTTCGAGAGCTGCCGCCGGATCGTCGTCGGACTGTTGGCGACGCCGCCACGGCCGCCGCTGCCGCCGCCGCCGCCGCCGCCACTGCCCCCACCGCCACCGCCACCGCCACCGCCACCGCCACCGCCACCGCCACCGCCACCGCCACCGCCACCGCCACCGCCTTCGTCGTCGTCGTCGTCGTCGTCGTCGTCGTCCGTGTCGTCGTCCATGTCGTTGAGTCCACTGCCCATGTGGCCCACGTGCTCCTGCATCACAGCGACAAACTCGTAGACGTCGAGCTCGTTGCGGAACTTGGCGAACGCCTGCTTGAGCGCGACCAGATTGTCCTCATTCAGGCCCATCATCAGCTGGAGCGAGAAGAGCTCATGCTCGTTCATGCCATCATCGCCACGCGAGCTGCCGGCGCGCGAAGGCTTGCGAGAGCGCGCCTCGTCGTCCTCATCCTCGCCCTTTTTCTTCGTCGTCAGGGTGAGCGGCGTGGCATCCTTCAGCTTCGGCTGAATCGATTTCATCGTGGCCTCGAGCGTTTTCGTGCCGCTATTGATCTGCACTGTACGATTTCGGCCGCCGATGACGCCCACTCGGTCTTTGATGTGGTGTGGGCTTCCGCCGGCCTTGGATTCGCCGCTCACCCGGTCGACGCGGTTCTTTCCGCGAGGAGAGCCTGGCATCGACTGGGTCGTGCGAGGTGAGAAGGTCGGACGGGGCGGCAGCTCCTTGAGGTCGGTGACAAGCTGCTCTGGATAGTCACCAGGTATGGAGAGGCTCTTCTTGTCGCCGAGGACGCGCCGGCGATAGAACTTCTTCTCCTTCACGTCGGGCATGAAGCGATCCAGCACATCGTCTAGCAGCATCTGCCGTGGATCGTGGAGGGTGACCGCACGCATGGCAACCGAGCCGGCCACGTGCAAGGTGGACGGAGCGCGCTCGTCCTATTGCGCTCCCTACGCGGTGCACCTCGGTTGAGCGAATTGCGCCTTCACGCGCGGCGCGCGCGCCGTTTTGGCAATTTCGTCAAGTCAAGTCACGTCAAGTCACACAGATAACCCCATGCCCCTTCTTCACGCGGCTGCTCACATCTTCAACGTCTGGCGTACGATGGCGAGCACCTCCGCATCCGCCGGGTAGGGCAACGCTTTCGTGCCAACGTCGTTGCCTTCGGCCTGCCAGTCAGCGAGGTCCTTGCCGCATTCGGTGATCTTGCCGGTGGGCGACCAGATCGTGTTGCCGCCGACGATGGTCTTCGCGCCGCCGGTGCACTGCTGGCCGTTGCCATAGTTGCCGTCGGACGAGAGGTACAGGTAGTTGTCGTAATACCCATCGGCATAACCAATGGCCTGGTCACAGATGCCAAAGCCCTTGCTCCAGAAAAGGTCGACATTGGCATGGTGGAAGTTGGAATGGCCACCAAAATCACTCTTTAGGCTGTCGCCGCCGTAGTCCGCGCCGAACGACGCCGAGATGAACACATTGTCGTGCGTGTCGTAGTAGGCGCTACCGTCGTCATTGTCGATCGCCATGCTGCTGTGGTAGTTGGCCAGAATGAAGTTGAACGAGATCGTATCGTTCTTCTTCTGGACCGTCGGCGCGCCGCCATTGGCCGCGTCGTCATACACGTACACTTGCCGATCCCACGAATTGAACGGCCCATGGTCGCTCGACTCGCGGCAAAAGTTGGCGAGCACGTTGCGGGTGACTAAGGAGCCACCGCCGAGGCCGTCGTCAAAGTTGATGCCGGCGCGCGGGCCGTTGTACGCGACGTTGTCGGCGATCGTGTTGTTGAAGCTCTCCGACTGAAAGTAGAAGCTGTTCTGCTTGGTGAAGATGCCAACCTCGTGCACGAGATTAGCGCTCACCAGCGTGCCTCGCGGCTGGTTGCCCGCCGTCGCGTCGAAGCCCATGCCTGGCACGGGTGAGCCGTCGGTGTAGCCCCATTGGCTGATGGCGGTCTCGCCGATGGAGACGAACTCGTTCTCGCTGATGGCGGCGCCGCGGTTGTAGCCCGAGAGGAACACCGCGTGGCCGTCGAGGCTGGTGAGCAGGCAGCCGGCGACCTCGGTGCCCACAGTCCCTTCGAAGAAGAGTGCCGCGGTGCGACTGACGGCCCAGTCACCGCCAGACGGAGTGCCGTGTGGCTCGAGGAACGCGGGCGCGGCATCACGGAAGATAAGTCCCCTGAAGCCGATGCCTACCACAGGTGCCGCCTGGGTGCCGCTCGCGTTGATGATGGACACGAGCTGTGGCGCGATCAGCTGGCCATCCGGAGGAGCGCCGCTGGCATTGTGCCAGAGCCAAAGCATAGGCTTCCCAGTGAGGGGCGCCGAAGGGTCATAGTAAAACTCACCCGGACTGTCAAGCTCGTCGAAGACGTTCTCGACGAAGAACTCCTGTCCGGCGTCGCCGCCGCGAGAGCCCTGGTTGCCTCCCACCTCGAGGGAAAAGTCAAACGTGGTCGTGCCGGGGCCAGCGTCGAAACGCCCTTCCATCGTCTTCATGACCCACGAGAACCATCGGCCCGCGCGCCACGTGTGCACGAGTGCGCCCGAGCCAGCGCTGGCCCACCCTGCGCCCGAGCCGTACGGCGTGTGCGGCAGCGACTCGTTCGAGTTCGTGACGACCATCCCCACAGGCGCCGAGTAAGGCCCGGGGCCACCGCCCTGAGAGTCCTTAGAGCACCAGTAGGAGGCCTTGGGCGTGAAACGCATCGCACAGTCGCCGCCCACGCCGAGCTTGAACGATTGAAAGAAGTTCTCGGCCGTGTCGTTGCGATGGGCGCCTCCGGGCGCTGCGGGCTCGAATGTGTAATTCGCCGTCTTGGTCAGATTGAGCGCCGACTGTGGAAACGAGCGGATCGCTCCTCAGGGGTACTCAGGGGTACTCAGGGGCACTCAGAGGTACTCAGAGGTACTCAGGGGTTTGTGTTCTAATTGGGGTACGTGATGCCCTGTGGGACCAATTGGAGCGCCTTTAGAGCGCCTTGATCTGGCGGGGAGATGGCAATCAGAGGAAATGAACGACACTCACCTGTGGGACCCAGTGGAGCGCCTTGATCTGCATCGCGCCGAGCTGCTCGACTGTCTTCACATTCGGATAGCGCGCAAGGATAGCCCGCTGACCCCCCACACGCAGCGAATCGATCGGGCGCTGAAGCCCGATTGAGGACACGTCGGCGCGGTACAGGTTGCGCTCGGCTGTTGGTTCGTCTGCACACGCGCGAGTCGAACGCACACCGGCTCCTCAAGCTCAAGCAGCACCTCTGTGAACAGCTCAAGCGCTGTGAACGCACACCGGCCCCTCAAGCTCAAGCAGCACCTCCCGCTCACAGAGCGCCGAGAAGCCCCACTGGCTCGCACGAGTTCGAACCGCGGGCTGCGCGCACAGCCAACGTTGCGCACATACGTGGAGCCGGCGGCAGACGGGTTCCAGAAGACCTCGTGCTTGAACGACACCTTAACCTTCTCAACGCCAGGCGGTGAGACCGAGGTGATGAAAGTGAAGGCCGCGCACGTCGGCATGGCGCTACACTTAGCTTGGGCCTCTGCGACGGTGAGCATCTCGGGCGGCGCGGCATCGAATCCGTCCTCGAGCCCGCCGTTACGAAACTCGTAAACGCTTCGCTTCGGGAGGGCATCGGGCACCATCTCCCATTGGAGGCCGAGAAGTGGCGTGCCGCCAGAGATGGTCACGTCCTCCTCGGGATACGCCTGCACTGTCAGGAAACTATCGGACGCGCCGAGGTGGAGTGTGCCCGCGCCCGAGCTGCCGAGGTAAAAGGTGCCCGCGCGCAGCATCAGGTAGGCGCGGTCCGTCTCGGCCAGGCTCGCTGCGTCCCTGCCAGCGCGGAAGGTGCGCACGGCCGCCAGCCCCCGGTGGAGCGAGGCAAACGGCTTTGCCTCCGAACCATCGCCGTCGGCATCGGAGCCTCGCACGGCATCTGCGAAGAGTACGAGCGCGGCCGAGGCGGGCGGGAGTGCAAAGGTCTTGACGCGGCGCGTGGATGTGCTCTTATTCGCCCGCATGCTTGGCTTGACGTGGCAGTCAACCGCCTCAGCTGCGCCGTTCAGAGCATCGGCAAGTTCCTGGAATGCGGCGAGCGGCCGCCACTGCGGCTGGACCATCTGGGCATAATCGAGCCCGATCTGACGCAGCGGGCAGTCGAGCGAGGCGCGATCGGCCAGGATGGTGGTGACCAGATTTGCTACGATGAGGGGCGTCGAACAGCGCGTCATCAGCATGTCTCGTGTCGAGACTCACAACGCGGCACCTCCGACCGCACAATGGGTCGCGCGCGTTGACGAAGCCAACCAAAATTTGTTGACGAAAAGACGGCAGAGGAAAGACGAACTTGAATGATTTCTGTGTTCACGGCAGCGTGTGTTAACCCTGGGCCCGGCACAGTGGGCACTCGGGTCGTGTGTGTCGCACCCGCGCCGCGTCGCTGGGAGCATCATGTCCTCTTCCTCCAACGCCAAAGAACTGGCGCCGCGCGTGCCCGTTGCGCGCTCGTTGATGCACTTTCAGGACTTGCTGTCGCGCGGCATGTGGAGTCAGCGGCACCTCGAAGCCCTCGCCAACGACCCGAAGACAGTCGATGCGTTGGTGGCGATCATCGAGTGCGGTCGAGAGCATGCGCGGCTGCACAACGAGGCCGTCGATGCCAAGAGCCACAACAAGGTGCGGCAAGCTGATACGCGCAACAAGATTTGCATGTGCCTCGCCGTGTGCAACGACGAGACCGCAGCTTGGCTCGGGTGCGTGCGAGGCGAGATCAAGCAGCACAAGGGCGACCGGGAGGCGGGCTACGCGGCGCAGCGCATCAATTGTGAGGGTAGTAGGCGCGCACTTGAAAAGTGTACACAATGGGAGAGCCAGAGGCTGCTGCATGCAGCTGTGGTGCCACAGCCAACGGACCCTTGTTGGGCCAATGGGCTACGTGCTCAGGGCAGCGCGACCCGGTAAAACTCGCAGCGCATCACGCGACCAGCGTAACACCGTCCCGCTTTTTGAACGGTGCGGGCGGATGGAGAGCCCTGTACTTTACAACCTCTTCATTTAATCAACACGAAATACTGCCGCGTCAACATGGCCAATCGAAATATCCATCCCGGGCCGGCGGTGGCTTGCGCGGCAGCTGACACCACTGCGAGTGCAGCAGAGCGCATCGCTCCGCCGCTGTACGCTGGTCCGCAGTCGCATCCCGCAGCGGCACATTCGTCGCGGGATCCCAGCAGGCAGAGCCCGGCGCCAATTGCTCCTCGGCGTCGTCGGAGCCGTCCGCGGGTACAAAGGTAGGCGCTCGTGCCAAGGGCACTATTGACGAAACCGACGCGACCGTTGACGTAACCGCAACCGCCGACGGTGCGTCCGGAGCTGCTGCGAGCCACGTCACCACAGGCTGGTGAGTGACGGCACGGCGCTGTGCGCGCCAACAGAGCAGCCAGCGCCTGTGCTGCCACAGCACCTCGTGCCAGGGCGCCCGTCGGATCTGCACGAGGGCCCAATGAAGCTCGTCATCAAGCAGCGCGGCCGCCAGCTGAGCGAGGCCCAGCCGGGGGAGGGCCGTCATTGCCGCCTCCAGAGCCGCCCGGCGGGTGTAGAGCACTGAGGCGTCGGAGGGTGCACGTGCTGCCGCAACCCGCGTGCGCTCGAGCTCGTGTCGAAAGGCGGCGCCGAAGGCATCGGTGGCAGCAGCAAAAGCGGCATCGGCGGTGGCAGCGCCGGCGGAGTGGGTGGCTAAGGTGTCGGCCTGAGCCACGTGTGCAGTCGGCGTGGGAGGCACCGCCATAGCGACCACCGCCGCAGCTAAGCAGTGGATGGCCGTGGCGCACTGTCGAGCCGCGTGGTAGTTCGACTTGCGCTTCGTCTGCGCCATGGCGCAAAGCCGGGCCTCCCCCTCGGCTGCCGCTGCCTGCGCCGGCGCCGCATGCACCGCCGGCGCCGCCTGCGCTGCGTTCGCTTGGCGTGCGCTCAGCCATCGACGGTGGGCGTATCTGATGAGGGAGACCATCAGAGGTCATTATTAGAGGCGATCAGAGGCACTCAGAGGCCATAAGAGGTATTTAGGCGTACGTCTCGTTCGACTTGGAAAAAGAGCGAAGCACGAGAGCGGCAAAGCGCAGCTCCTCCTCGTACGCCGTCGCGTCGACCTCCGTCGTAGGACTTTCGGAGTGCTGCGGGACTCGGTCACGGTGCAGCCAGCCAGCACACAGCAGGCGCCGGCGGTCGGCCCACGCCGTGTAGCTCTGACCACCGGTGAGTAAGAGAAGCGCACGCGAGCTGCGTGCGAGCTGCTGCGCGAGTGCGGCCCTTTGGGCCTCAGGGGCGGTCTCCGCCGCCATCTCCACGGACAGCCACGCCATGCGGCTCGAGACCCATGCAGCGCGGCAGTCGGCCAGTAGCTTGGGCAGCGCTGCGACGTCGATGGCGACCTTGCGCGCCGCACAAATGATGCCCGCTTCGAGGGGCGGCAGCGGCACCACACGAACGCCTCCGTCCGCGTCATGTCCCTCAAACAGGCCTGCATGCAGAGGCCCAGGCACAAAGGCGACCTCATCAATTGCGGGCTCCGACGCGAGCAGCTGGTCAAAGGCGTCGAATCGAGCGCCCTGGGGTTGGCTGGCGATTGCGCTCGTCGAGCCGCCGCGCGCGCGCTCGTCGTAAGCTTCAGCTGACATTTTCGAACGAGACTCTTTTGCACGCTTGCATTTTACACAATGACTGTGAAAGGAGAAACGTGTTTTCCAGGTCGATGTGTACAGCGACCCTCAATATTCACAGCGACTTTCACACCTTCGCGCCTCCTTTCGTGGCGACGGGAGCCTGCTGGGGCGTGGCAGGACGCGAATCGCGGCTTGCTCGACGAAGATATGTCGAACACGCCATTCCTGCTCAAGGCCGTCAGCGGGCTGCTCATTGCGGCCGCAGCGCCAGTGTATTGCGTGTGGTGCTTAAGAAAGATGTCAATGGAGGGAACCATACAACTGCCGCAGAACACGCGGGCCAAGCTTGAGAGGAGCTTTGAGACAACTCTATTGAAGTATCCAGACAAGCCTGAAAGTTCTAACGGTTCCTAGTGCTGCAAGTGTACGGGATGTAAAATGTAATCGAAGCCACTGCACACAAACGCCAAACCCGGAGCCGGCCGCGCACCGCGCCACCACACGGACGACGCCGAGGGCACCGAGTGCACACATCACCGCACATCCAAAAGCGCCAGAGTGCATAGAGAGACCCCGCCGTTCTTATGACATAAGGCTAGATGCAACTCGTGCCATACCTATGGGTTGCTCAAGTCCGTGGTCTGCAGCATACCGTGAGATCTCTGAAAGCCACCTACCTGCCTGCTCAGCATCTACCAGCCCATACGCGGCGGTGAGCTTGGCCAAGAGGTCGCCAGGATCTACATCTTCCTGTCCGACTTCCGCGTTGCCAGTTGGGTCGAGTCCGGCCACGCCCCTGCCAGATTCGCGCATCAGACCCTCCCATGTCGACGAGAATTTCGTCCACGTGACCACGTTGTGCGTGATCGCCACGCTCACAGGGCTGAGGCACCAGGTGGCATGCCACCAGCCGACCGGCACGTAGAGGAGGGAGCCAGGCGGTTGATCTACGACGAGTACCCGAGCGCCATGCTTCTGTGCGATCGACGGCAGTCGCTCAAGGAACCATAGCGCAGTGGCCGCATCGTCATCTAAGTCATGGGCCCAGACGTCCTCGACGCTCAGACTGGGATGGATCAACGCCCACCGCTTCCAGCCGTGCACAAGGACGTTCCAAGCGCACGTGTTGATCGGATCTTGGTGCACGTCGCATCCCGAGCCTGTCGCACCAACGGCAAGCCACCGGTATGGAGGCCGTTCGCTACCCATGAGAGCCATCAGGTCGGGTTCTGGGATGAGATCGCTTGGTGCCCGATAGCCATCCAGAAGCCCAGGCGCACGCTCGCCAAATCGAGGATCCCATAGGTAGAACGGCGTCGCGTCCCGCGCAGGTGCTTCATCCAGGCAGTAGGCAAGCATGTCCGAGAGGAGGACGAGCACTTCCTCCCCAGAAGCCTCGCCCACACTGAGGGCAGCTTGGCGCTCGGGATGGTGGTCCCTAAGAAACGCAGGTTCCCATTGCGTCGCAGCTGGCCAATTTGCACTCCGAACAAAGTCGAGAACGACCACTGGCTCCGAACGAATTGTCAGATCTTCAGTAGTCGCATCGATCTGGTCCACTCGGCAGAAAGAGGACGAGATGGCTTTCCAGCGCAACTCAGCCAACTCAAACCATCTGCAGTCAGGCTGCACTGCCAGCTCCAACGCTCTCCGCGCCGTGTCAAGGCGCCGTCGCACATGATTGTCGAAAGCGGTACAATGCGTGGAAGCTGCTTCCGTTTGCGACGCCGCGCTTGGCTTGCTCACCATGCGCGGTCACGCGTGTGAACTACCCGGTACCCTGCCCCAGCCCCGGTGGTGCTCATTAACACGGCGCGAAGAAGTGTGACGAAACTTGAAGGTGTGAAAAGGCATTCGCGGGCCCGCTCAGCCTGAAGGCGACGCGCCTCTTCTTTCCTCAGCACAGCACTAGCCGATTGCCAAGGAACATGGCACTCAAAGCCGTTCGCCATGTTCTGAACCTGACGGCGCACCGACAGGCGTCACGTCGTTACACCTGTGCGAACGGGGCGCGCTTTCACACCTTCAGCTTCGCACTCGGCTCGGGATAATCTCTGGGCGAGACGTCCCCCGAAGTTGCCCATCTTGCACGCCTGCCATTCTGCTGAAGGTCGGCATAAAGTCCCTCCACTCAAGGGGATAAGTGTTGTTTTTTCCCGAAAGTGGTGTTGTTTTTCCCCATACGCATTTAAGTGCATATTCATGCATTTTGATGCATTTTTGACATTTTCATTGCATTTCATCCAAATGCATTCGTCACCTTCTGCATGGTAGTGCATATTATTGCATTTATACGCATTCATGTATGATGCATTCTGATATTGATGCATTTGCTTACATTCATACGCATTTTCAATGCTGCATTTGGTACAAGGTGCATTCATGTGCATTTGAATGCATCCTATTTTAGTTGCATTTTCGTAGCTTGTTGCATTCTCGTGCATTCATTTCACAAGATGCATTCATGTGCATTCTTTGTATGTTGCATTCTATACATGCTGCATCTTAACGCATTCCAATACATTTTCAGCTTGGTGCATTTTGAATGTGCTGCATTCTACCTGTGCTGCATTCAGATGCATTATCATGTATTCCGGTGCACTTAGGTGTGCAACAAGAACCGCTCCATCTCGGCGCAATCCGTCTACACCACGAAGCTGTCGAAGCTGGGCTGGATCTTTCTGCAGTTGCAGGCATGAGAATGCATGCAAATGCATACATATGCATACGAATGCATACGAATGCAAACGAATGCAAACGGATACATATGAATGCAGACGAATGCATACACGAGTGAGCATACACGAGTGAATGCATCTGCGTACACTAGTGAATGCGTGTGTGAGTGAATGCATCTGAATGCACTTGAATGCGTAAGAATGCGAGTGCGTCAGAATGCAACGTGTCGACAGAATGCACCTTATGTGGGGAGGCATTTGAATACATTTGAATGCAACTCATGTAGAATGCAACGCACTGCAAATGCACAATAATACATATGAATGCACCGTAATCGGAATGCACTAAGATGCAGCTATTAAGACTTTATTAAGACTGCATCGAAATGCGTTACAATGCGTCACGCCACGTATGCATCACGTGGCGAATGCATCAACATGAAGCGGACCTTCTGGATGCATGAAAATGCATGAAAATGTAACATGTCGATGTCATGCAGCAGGTATGAAAATGCATCAGAATGCAACCGTCTCGCATCGGAAGAATGCAGCAGCTCAAAGTGGTTGCAAAATGCGTTCGAATGCAACTGATTTGTAGAATGCAGCGCGTCTGAATGCATGCAAAAAACAATGAAATGCATATGAATGCACTCGCATGCATACGAATGCACATGAATGCGTATGGGAAAAAACAACACCACTTTCGGGGAAAAACAACACTCATCCCGAGGACCACTCAAGCGTTTCAGCAAGGCCGTCTGGGGATGCGACGCAGTTGTTAACCTCCCTACTCCTGCCGGGGCAACCAAGCTATCACCTACGGGGGGCAGCGATCGGGATGAACTTGTCTTGAAGACATGTCTTGAAGACATGTTCATCCCGATCGCTGCAGAACGACGCGCACGAGATTCCCGGGACACACGAGCTCGCTTATGCGCGTTGTCCACCATATGGCTAGTGGCGCCGCTGTCGATGAGCATCTCTGCGACTCCATCGTGGTGACCGTGCATCGGGGTCATCAAGCCAGACGCGATCCTGTTGCCAAGGAAGGCAAATTCCGCTGGCATGTGGGAGGTGTTGATATACGATAGAAGGTGAAGCACGGCTCCGCCTCGAGGTGCTGGTTGAGCAGGGAACCTGCCACGGCACCGATGGCGGCGGCGGTGGCTATCGACGTCGGGCCCAGGTGACGAGATCCTGGTGTTTGATGTGAAAGGCAGATGCGGGCTCGTCGCACTCGCGCTGGATGACTAACCAGGCAACTCGGCCATTAGATCTGTCTTGGGGATTGACAGCTAAGGGTCCAGCCTCGGCTCGGATCACAGCCTTGAGCGAGTCGTCGTCCATATGTTGTAGAAGCGCCGAGTAGCTTTCCCGTCGGCGTTGGGTGCGGCGACGAGTTTGGACAGCAGACAAACCGGCCTGGGGGGCATGCCCCAAGTAGCAGTCAGCCCAGCTTGCGTCTTCATCACCCTTTCCTGCCGCAGCATCGAGGTACTCTTTCGCCCACTGAGTAAATTGGGATCCCCTCTGACCAGCGAACTTGGCTGCGATGAGGCGGGGTTGCGTCGTTGCGACTCTGTAGAACTCATTGGGCAACGTCGTAAAGTATCCTCGGTAGAGGCTCCACTTGTTGCGAGAGTTCGAAAGTAGCTCCTCAGATCCCCCACAGTAGAGTAGCCTAACGTTAAGGACCAAACACTGTTGAAGTGTTTAACACTAACAACATAACAACAATAGGAACCATTAACAACAACACTTTAACGTTAAGGGTTTTCAGTTAACATTAACAGTTCACT